>CETB01075402.1_pt1 | contig 17304 bp, 11 predicted proteins | sample 356381 | NCBI WGS metagenome assembly CETB01 (sample SAMEA2622545, study PRJEB7988) | marine metagenome | biome: marine biome (ENVO:00000447); feature: deep chlorophyll maximum layer (ENVO:xxxxxxxx); material: "saline water (ENVO:00002010), including plankton (ENVO:xxxxxxxx)" | depth 155 m | reverse complement strand
TGATTCTAAATTTTTAGTTTGATTTAAATCAAAATCTTTTGAAATTCCCAATTCAATAAGAATGCCATTCAAAGAATTAGTATATTCTTTCCACTCTTCAATAGTAGGTTGATATTTTTCGGTTTTATAAATCGGGGAATATTCTATTTTATTTTCTTTATTCTGCTCTGTAGTTTCTTCTGGGATTTTTTCGAAATTTTCCATTTCTTTTTCAACGAAATTTTGGATATCATCATTAATTTTATTAATTTCTAAGGAAGAATTTGTTGTTTTGTTTATAGAATCATCAACAATTATCTCAGCATCAGCCACCTCATTAATTTCCAATAGTGGCTTGGACTTTTGTTGAGGATTCCAAGGAGAAAATTCGAAATCTTTACCATTCTCAGCTTTTGGAGAATTAGCCAATATTTGCATATATTGGGGGATTAAATTTTTAATTTCAAGTAACATATTTGGTTTTTTCAAATCATCCAGAATCTTTTTCGCAAGAGATTCATTTCTTTCCCAAGGGAGATTTTCTAATCTTTGGATTAATTTTTCAAAATTGTTTATATGTTTAACAATATCATTTTTTAGGAGCATTAATTTATTTGGGTTATTAATCTTCATTAATTCTAAGTCCTCAACATTCCAACCTTTATTTTTCAAATCATCTACCCATAAATTTATTTCAATCATTAACCTATCTTTTAAATTAAAAACGGCATCATTCCGGTATCTTAAAGCAGTATTTTCTTTTTCTTTAATCAAAGTTTCAAATTCCAATAATGTTAAACTAGCAGTATTTATTTCAGAATTCTTTTTCAAATATGACCATTCATTTTCGAGCATTTTTCTGTGCCTCGAATTTCTTTTTTTAATGATTGTAATCCATTTTAATAATTCATCAATAGTCTTTTCATCAGGAGTACTTTCAATAATTCTTTTATTCCAATAATCTCTCTTATTTTGATCTTTAAAGCTTAAATCCAAATTATCAAGAAGATGTTTCGCCTCAATAATTTTTTCAAAAATAGCAGAAACTTCACCAATTTTATTTTGTGCCAATACAGGATTCTCATTATTTATTTCCTCTATTTCATTTAATGAAAAACCCCTATTCCCCCATCTTGTAATTTCTGCCCGCACTTCATCTTCAATCAGTGCACTTCTTTTTTCTAATTCAACAACTATATTTTCAACATCATTTTTCTCAAAAACATTTCCATATTCAATTAAAGTTACGGCTTCTTCTTCAGGCCAAATTATAAATTGTTTTTCCAACCGATTCCAGATTTGTTTATATTCTTCAATATTTTGTGAAATGTTTTCAATTTCTGACTCGCGTTGTAAAAGCTCATCTGCCAAAACTGGGATTTGTATATTTAGATTAAATCCTTCTTGGATCCATTTAGAAAATTGATTATTGATATTTTGTAATCTGGTCAAAAATTCATTTTCAGTATTTTTAACCCTTTCAATTAATGCCTCAAACTCAATTTCAGATCTAGTTTTTGTTAATAACAATCGTTGTTGATTATAGTTAGCAGCAGTACCTGAATCAAAACGTCCAATTGTGCGCTTTATTCTCCTTTCAAGCTGCATATGTTTTTCATCTAATTTTTGTAATTCCTCTAGTGCACCCAATCTATCCTTTAGACTCATATCATTAAAACCATGAATGTCAAAACCGTGTTCTGACAATAAAGATGCCATGCTATCTAATGCCGCAATTCGTTCACTTTGTCGGATTTCGATTTCATCTATTTTTTTATTTAAATCTTTAAATCGTTCAGGGTTATCAAATAAAAATAAAATTTCAGAAACATACGAATTCATACTGGAGTCAAGAGCATTTAATCTTTTAATAATCAAATTTAAATTCTCCCCTCTGCCCGCAGAATCCCATAAAACCCGGTTATTTTTAGCAGCAGAAATCCAAGGTAAGTGAGTTATTATTAAAGCATTCAATTTCTCATTTACATCGTTTGCGTTTTCAATAAATTCTAATTTATTTAATAATTCACCTCGCGCAATTTCTAATCTATTTGGTAATTTATTTATTTCTTGTTTTAAACTATTGGAGAGTACTAAATTTTCTTCATATTTTTCCAGAATCGCACTTGCTTGGCTTGCATTTTCACCTAATTCATTTTCTATTTTTTTGGTATTAAATCCTTGAGATTTAATCTCATTAATACGACTTTGCCACCAAGGCTCGGAACCAATAGAATCAGACATTCAAACAATACCCCTCTTAACTGATGGTTTATGTCAATACCGGCCGCTAATTAGAATTCACGGTTAATTTAGCAAATTTTCATTAATCTCCAGCATTTTGAATAATTTGCAACTAACAGTTCGACACATTAAATTGTTGATGCATATTCACATCTTCAAAGGGCAATTATTTGGAGGCGTTTTTTTGGCAAATGGGGCAACTAGATTAGCGATAGGTTGGACAGGGGTCATAGTTGCTGCAGCAATGGGCTTCCTTCAATTCATTACGGGGTTTCAAGAGGCCACATGGATATGCTGTGGATTTTTTTTATGCTCACTTTTTATTTTAAATTCAGGAAGTGAAGCGAAGAAGAAAGTAACCCTTTTGGTAGCCCCTTCTCAAACTCCTATGCAACAAGTAATTCATCATACACATGTACACCACCAGCCTTCCTCCACTAATGATGTTTCACCAACCCCTTCAAGGTTCAATCAACCCGTAGGTACAGCAATTCAATGGGAAACAGAAGCTAGAAATTTAGAATTAGCAAGAGATTGGGAGAAAGCCGCCGAAGCATTCCAAAAAGCGGGACTATATTCCGAAGCAGGCAGAATCCGTAAGGAGCATTTAGAAAAAGAAGACTCCCACGTCAAAATACACGTGGATCAGATAGGACATAATATCCAAGATAGTGTGTATATGGAAGAATCAGATAAAAAAAAGAATTAAATTTTCGCGAATTATAATTTAGTCACCAAACAGGCATTAAACTATACTTTTCAGCCGCAGACCATAAAACCGTAATAATGCCGCTGTGTTCCGATGGATTATCTATTGTTGACATTAATTTTGCTTTTGGGTGCACTTTCTGGTACTGTAATTTGGTGGATGTTACGTAATGAAGCAAGAATCAGATTACTACAAATTGACCTTGCCGCGGATAGGGCAGAAATGCGCTCAGGCCTTTCTAGAATGGAATCATCAATTAATTTGATGAATTTATCTTCGGAAGCAATATTACAAAGCAATCCTGAAAATCAAGGTGCAATTGCAATTCATACCGTATTAAAAAAAATAGAAACACAAATCGATGCAGGTCTAAGTGATTCAAGTACTGCAGCATCCAATGCAAAGGAATTACATTCGGCAATGAGGATGTTGTTGAAAAGTGTAGAAATTGATGGCGATTTAGGTAAAGAGCCACAATCACTTCAACCAGGGGCACTTAACTTAACAGACAGACTATTTTCATTATTGGAAAGTATGAATATTGAAGCATCTTCATTAGGATTAAATACATTAGAATTTGCAAAGTTAGGAGAGTTATTGTATCGGTGTGGTCATTTAGATTGGGCTTCATCTTGTTATCAATCAGCAATAGAAAAAAGTCCCGGGCACACTGTAAGTCTTAGCTCATTATCACATTTGGCTAAACAAGAAGGAAATGTGGAATTACAATTAGATTGGATTGAGAAGATGATCGAACATGATCCAGATAATTCTGATTTGTTAAGGTCTCATGCATCACTTGTAATACAAAGTGGAGTTGATGAAGAAAGAGCAGAAAGAGACATGTTAAGATTAGAAGCAATGGGTAAAGATACTACCGCAGATCAAAGTTTACTTTCGGGACTAAGAAGTCGTTCAGGTTCACCTCAGGAAACTATTGAAAGACTTGAAAAAATACTTGAAAAAGAACCAGAAAGATCAGAAGATTGGTTTTTAAAAGCAAAAATGCACATTGAACTTTCTGAATACGATAATGCACTGATTTCTGTTGAAGAAGCAATAAACTCTCATAGGCAATTTGGTGAAGCTTGGGCCCTTAAAGCAAAATTATTAGCGGACAATCCATTACATCATGAAGATGCTCTTAGGGCAGCAAGACACGCAGTTGCTTTGAATGCAGGAGGAACAGAATTAATTTTACTTAAAGCAGATTTAGTTGCATTAAGTGAAGGGGAAATTAGTGCTAGTGAAACATTACAATCAGCATTAGATACAAATCCAGAAAATGATGAATTAAGAGCACATATTGCGAATTTACTCAGGGAAAGTGGAGAGTTAGAACTTGCAGAAAAATTACTTAATGAAGCAATGGTTCAAACATCAATAATTCATGTAGCAAGAGCTAGAATACAATTAATGTATGCAGATATGCAAAGGGATGGAACAGGAGAAACAGATGAAATACACATCACAATAGCAAAACAATCTTTTGAAACAGCAATAGAGTTGAACCGTGAATTGGGCATTGCTTGGTTAGGGATTGCTAGGTGTGAAAGATTATTAAAAAATGTTGAAGTAGCAAAAGAAGCGTTAGATAGAGCATCTAGACTTCTTGATGGAGAATCAAGTGTTTATGCGGAATCTGCATTATTAGCATTAGATGTTGGAGATTTAGTAGAGGCAAACCGGTTAATTGAATCAGCAGCCGTTGGTTTAGAAGATACTGCATTAATAGCTTATTTAAGAGGGAATTTAGATTGCATGAATGGTAATTTTATTTCTGCTAGAAACCATTTTGATGATGTATTGGAACGACATGATCCATTACATGTTAGGGCTAGGTTAAATCGTATAGCCGCAAGTTTAGCACTTGGATTACACGATAGCGCATTAGATGATTGTGAAATTTTATTAGAACAAGCACCAGAATTAACACTTGCAAAATGTAGGAAGGCAGATGTTTTGATGTTAGTTGCGAATTGGGATTCAGCAAAACAATTATGGACAGAAATTTTGGAATTAAATGGAAACCATCCTCATGCACTAACTCAGTTAGCAGCTTGTAATATTGCATTAGGGACCCCTGATCAAGCCGAAGCACCTCTTAATAAGGCAATTAGATTAGACTCGAATTTTTCACCTGCTTGGCATAATAGAGGTTTATTATATCTTGAATGGGGCGAAGAAGATGCGGCAATTCAAGACTTTGAAACAACAATAAAAGTAGACCCAGAACACATAGATGCTCGCTTACACCTTGCCTCTATCCATCATTCAGCCGAAAGGTGGAAGAAAGCCGCCCCATTATGGAGACAAGTATTGGATATAGATTCAAATAACGATGTTGCAAGACAACGTTTGAGCCATTGTGAAATGCAAATTTCAATAGAATTGAAATAGTCAAAATCCATAAATAATATTTGTAAGTATTTTTTGGACGGTTCATGGGTGGGCTTGAACCTGGAGATGTAGCACTCGAATTTAATTTGAAAAATGCAAATAATAAAGGAGATTTAGTTTATACTTCACTTGATGAAGTAATGGGTGAAAACGGGGCAATAATTGTTTTTGAATGCAACCATTGCCCTTATGTTGTTGGTTCCATAGATCGTATTAATGATATGGCAAATTATTCTTTAAAAAATAATATTGGTTTTGCTGGAATTAATTCTAATGATGCAATTAATTATCCCGATGATTCATTTGATGCGATGCAAAAAAGAGCAATGAAAGGAATGCCATATGCTTATCTTCACGACGAAACCCAAGAAGTTGCAAAAGAATGGGGGGCTGAAAGGACCCCTGAATTTTATTTACTAGATTCCAATAAAGTGGTAATTTATAGAGGGAGGATGGATGATTCCCCTAAAAATCCGATGCATGCATCTACTAGTGAATTATTAGATGCAATAAATGCATTAATTTCTAACGATAGTTTAATTGTAAATCGTACAGAAAGTATTGGATGTTCAGTTAAATGGAAGGTGTAATGTTGCGCCTTGGTATACCAGCACGCATTTTTGCTACAATGCTGAGGCTTCTACCAGGTAGGGTAGGAGATCGAATGTGGAGGTGGTGGTATCAAAGATTAGCTAAAAGAGATGCTTGGGGGACTTTGGATTTTATGAATTATGGTTTTGTAGACGATACTTCATTAATATTAACTGAGGAAGATGAAAAATCAAGATTATTTATCCAACTTTATAATATGAATATTCGAGAATTAGATATTAGCGGAAAACAAGTATTGGAAGTAGGTTCCGGTAGAGGAGGTGGAGCAAGTTGGATTGCTAGAACCTATAAACCAAACATGCTTACTGCAATAGATTATTCACCACAAGCAGCCAAGATGTGTTCACGCAAATTCTCTGACATCACAAATCTTAATTTTTCTGAAGGAAATGCAATGAAAATGACTTTTGAGGATAATACATTTGATGTAATATACAATGTTGAATCTAGCCATTGCTATAGTAACATGGATTCTTTTGGAAAGGAAGTTTTTCGTGTTTTAAAACCAGGGGGAAAATTTGCTTGGACTGATTTTAGAGACAAAAAAGGTTTGAAAAACACTCAAGAAGCATTTCTTTCAACCGGCCTTATTTCCATTAAAGATGAAGAAATTACAAAACAAGTAATAACAGCATTAGATCAAATTAATGAAGAAAAACAAGCCATGATTCAGAAGGGCACTGGGAAATTTATAAGACGAAGTTTTGAAACATTTGCGGGAGTTAAAGGAACCCCTGTTTATGAGGCATTTCAAAATGGTACGTTAGGATATTATCGGGCTATTTTTCAAAAACCGGAACTTTGAGTTGTGTATATATGATAAATTTAGAAACAAAAAAAGCATTCAAAATTGCTTTAGCATCGACTATAATCTTTATTTTATTATTTTTCATTTTAGGTCTTTTCATCTGGAATGGGGTAGAACCAGCAATTGAAAAAGATGGATTTTGTGAGGCAAAAAGAACAGGATTGCTCAAAGAGCCAATGAATTCATTATCAAGCCTTTCATACGTTTTAGTGGGATTATACATTCTGTATATGATGGATGATTTCCCAATGAAGGGTAAAAACCCAATGAGAAGTCGCAACATAGCCCCAATATTGTATGCAACAGGATCAATATACATTGGTCTTGGAAGTTTTGCAATGCATGGTTCAAATACGGCATTAGGAGGGATTTTAGATTGGTCTGGTATGTTATTTTTCATTTCATTCCCGGTTTTTTATAATTTATCGAGAAGCTATTCTTGGATAGAAAATAATTTTTTAAGCATCTTTTCAATTATTTTTATTATTACAATATTGATTGATGGAGTTGGGACATTAACTGATATGGTATTGATTGAGGACTATTCGGGTAAAGACGCATTAATAGCTACAGATACAGATTCCAAAAATTTGAAATTAAAACATATTACGAGAGATTATTTTTGGGCATTATATATTGGTACTTGGATAATTTTAGAATCTAAAAACATCGCAAATAATAATCTAATAATAATGATTTCTTTACCGTTAATAGCATTATTTTCTTTGACAGTAGACCCCCCACACATGTTACTATTAGTATTAACAATTTTATTTTTAATTATAGCATTTACATTATATTATAATCCTGGACAAAAAATAGTTAGGCGTGCCTCACCTTTCCTCATAGGAGGTATAACAACCTACATCATTGGTAATATTGTTTGGAGAATTGATAAATCAGTAGAACACTGTGTTCCAGAGTCTTTATTCCAATATCATTCGTTATGGCATATGTCTACAGCTTTTTCAGTGCTATTTTTCTATTATTATTTTTCAACTGAAGAAGATAATTTAGAAATTAATGAATCTAGTGAATAAACTATAGGCGGAATAGAATAAGAAAGGTATGAGAATAATGTCAGAATACTCTGAAATAACTAATATTTTTGCTAGAACAATTCTTGATAGTAGAGGAAACCCTACCGTAGAAGTTGATTGTTTTATTGATGGGATTCAAGAATCACGAGCAGCAGTTCCAAGTGGTGCATCAACAGGCGCTTATGAAGCAATAGAATTACGCGATGGAGGAACAAAATGGAATGGTAAAGGAGTAAATTTGGCGGTTCAAAATGTAAACACAATAATTCGCGAAAATTTAATCGGCTTAGATGTAGTCTCCAAAAACTTTCAAAAAGAAATTGATAAAATCATGTTAGAATTAGATGGCACTTCAAATAAATCAAAATTAGGTGCAAATGCAATGTTAGGGGTAAGTTTAGCTTGCTTGAAAGCATCTGCTAAATTAAGTAAAAGATCTGAATGGGAACACATAAGTCATTTAATGAATACTAATCCTAGTATTCCAGTACCAATGATGAACATACTAAATGGAGGGGCACATGCATCAAGTGATGTTGATATTCAAGAATTTATGGTAATTCCCCACGGGTTTGATGATTTTTCATCAGCCCTTAGGGCTGGGACAGAATGTTACCATTCATTAAAATCAGAATTAAAGAAAGATGGTTTACTTACAGGAATAGGCGATGAAGGGGGTTTTGCTCCTAATTTACCTACAAATGAACATGGGTTAGAATATATGGTGCGGGCTATTGAAAGTGCAGGATATAGTACAGAACAAATAGGAATTGCATTGGATGTAGCGGCAACTGAATTTTATTCAGAGGAAAAATATCAATTTGATAAAAAGAATTTAAGTGGAGAAGAATTAACTGAAATATATTGTAGGTGGGCAGACAAATACCCGTTATTAAGTATAGAAGATCCCTTTGATGAAGATGATTGGGGCTCTTGGAATTTATTGACAAAAAAGATTGGGAGGGACTGCCAAATCGTTGGAGATGATTTATATGTCACTCAAGCCAAAAGATTACAAAAAGGAATTGAATCAAAATCTTCTAATTCAATATTAGTAAAATTAAATCAGGTCGGAACAGTTACTGAAACATTTGAAACTTTAAATTTAGCGTGGAAGGCTAAATTTTCAACAGTAATTTCTCATAGATCGGGGGAGACTTCAGACACAATAATATCAGATTTAGCGGTAGGAAGTAATGCAGGCCAAATAAAAACTGGAGCCCCCGCTAGAAGTGATAGAACTTCAAAATATAATCAAATCTTAAGAATCTCTGAGAAAATAGATAATTATGCAACACCCTTTAAGAGGTGATAACATACAATCAAAAAATCTAATTAAAATAGGTGCAATAATAATTATATTGATATTTATTTTAGGAATTGTTCGAGAAGTATCACCTTATATTTTTAAGCCAGAACCATCAGTTGTTGTTGAAGAAATACAAATTGAAGAGGTTGCTAGTGACTTAGGAAAACCAACGTGCCTATCATGGATTTCAGAAGAATGGTTATTAGTTTGTGATACGAATACACAATCTATTTTGGCACTTGAATTATCTGAAGGCATATTTTCTGAACCACAAACAATCATACCAAATTTAAATAATCCCCACGGCGTCTTATTTTGGGAGGATTTAGAAAACGGTGTTAAAAAAATATTTGTTAGTCAAGCGGGCTCACTAAATTATTGGCAAATTATTGGAGGAGATACACCATTAGAATGGGAATTCGGGGAGTTGGAAACAATTGTAGAAGGAGTTGCAACAGGTAATCACCAACAAAACGCAATTAGTGAGGGGCCGAATAATACTTTATTTTGGCATTCAGGATCAACATGTAATGTTTGCGAAGAAGAGGATGAAAGAAGTGCGACAATAATTGAGATTGATCTTCTTAGTGAAAATTATAGCGTTATTGCAACAGGAGTCAGAAATTCATTTGATGGTGTTTGGGTACCAAAAATTGGTTATATTTTTACAGATAATGGTCACGATTGGAGTGGTGAATCTTATCCCCCTGAAGAAATTAATTTACTAGAATATGGAGGGTTCTATGGATGGCCAAACGTAACGGAAGAAAACCCAATACCTCTTGGTAGCATCCCTCCAATTGGAACTTATATCCCCCATTCTTCTGTAAATGGAATCGACCTAAGGCCTGAAAACTCAACATTGCCCGGTGGCGAAACTACACTATATGCTACTGTTTTTGGCTCTTGGAATACAGTTGTTCCAGTAGGTAAAGAAATTATTAGAATTGATTTAATTCAAAATTCGTCCCATCCACAAGGATGGGGAGTAGAAATTACCGTAGTTATTGAAAATTTAGCGACGCCCTTGCCATTAAACTTCCATCCAAACGGGGATTTATATTTCGCAGAATATGCTCATGGAACTTTATACAGAGTAACTTGAATAATTACTAATTAGTTTTTATTATTTAGCCATCTTCTTAATCGATTACAACCCTCTTCTATATTTTCAATACTTGTAGCATAAGAAATTCTAACCAAACCTTCCCCCTTTTCCATTAATGATCCCGGAATTAAGTGTACACGAGCTTCTTCAAGAGCTCTTTTTGCGAATGTCATATCATCCATTCCAGTTTCCGTAATGTCCATTAAAACATAAAATGCACCTTCAGGAGTGGGCACATTAATACCTTTAATCCCTTTTAATTCTTGAATTATTTTTTCTCTTCTTTCGCTAAATGCTTCTGTCATTTCAGCGACTTCATTATGGCATGAAAGTGCTAATTCGGCTGCAGGCATTAAAAAAGTAGGAACATGTGTTGCTGCATTTGCATGACATTTGAATAAAGCACTCATAGCATATTCAGGGCCGGTAACAAAGCCCAATCTCCACCCAGTCATTGCCCATGATTTAGACCATCCCCCAATCACTATGGTTCTTTCAAAACCCCCAGGTAGTGTTGAAGGTGATACGTGAGGCCAATCTACCCAAGTCATTGTAGCATAAATTTCATCAGATAAAATCCATAAATCATATTTTTCAGCAAACTCAATTATTTTTTTTATTTCTTCAGGAGTGTATACCGCACCGGTGGGATTATTTGGTGAATTCATTAGAATCATCGTTGTTTTATTTGAAATTGCTGCTTCCATAGCATCAAAATCTGGGTGATAATTATCTCTTCTAACCGGGACATGAACAGGAGTCATCCCTAGTAATTTTATTTGAGCATCATAAGTTGCCCATGAAGGAGAAAGAAGCATTACTTCATCTCCTGGGTTTCCTAAACCCATTAAGGCGTAAAGAATCGTTTGTTTACATCCAGGAGCTATTAATATTCTCTCCATTGAAGCATCGATGTTGAATTGCTGCCTCAAATAGTTTGCAACAGATTCACAAAGACTTTCTGAACCAGGTTGTCTGGTATAGAAAGTTTCACCATTCTTTAACGAATTAATCGCTTCATTACGAATAACTTCAGGAGTAATAAAATCAGGTTGCCCAACCGTAAATCGGATTACATCGGGAGGAGGTGCAGTAAAAAATGACGCAAACCCCACACCAACATCATCAATATTTTTGTTTAAAGACGGCATTACACATCTCCTTGAATTACTCGTGAGCGAACACAGCCCTTCAAGGTGCTGTTTTTAATAAATAATCTATTTCAAATACTATGAGTAATCAAACTAGGCCAAAGCACGGATAGCAAAGCTTGGCCATGCCGGGGATTGCAAATCCTCTTACCTGGGTTCAAATCCCAGTCCGTGCTCCATTTGTATGGCTAATTGATACAAGATATAAAAAGTCAAATTTGTTGGCACTACATGATGTTAGAGATTAATGACCTCCATCGAGGATTTGGAACGGGGTCAAATCGAATAGAAGTTTTGAAAGGTATAGATTTGAAAATGAAGAGGGGAGAATTAGTAGCATTGATGGGACCATCTGGTTGTGGCAAATCAACATTATTGAATATTATTGGTGGTTTACTTGCCGCAGAAAAAGGAAATATAAAATTAGAAGAAAGGAATTATGGAATTAAAGGTCCTTCATCAGTAGTAGATGTTCGTAGACATAAAGTAGGTTGGATTTTTCAAGACTTTCATTTATTGGAGCACCTTACAGCTTTAGATAATGTTGCTATGGCACTCGAAATTTCAGGAACGCCAACTAAAGAAGCAGAAAAAAAAGCCAAACAGGCATTAATTAGAGTTGGGCTTGGAGATCGAATGACACATCTTCCAGAGCAATTATCAGGAGGGCAACAGCAAAGAGTTGCAATCGCTAGAGCAATAGCAGGAGAGCGACCATTACTTTTAGCAGACGAACCGACAGGGAATCTTGATATTTCAACTGGTAAGGATGTTTTACAAATTTTCAAAGACCTTTGTCATACAGACAAAGATCCTATTTCGATTTTAATGGTTACACATGACCCTGAATTAGCTAGTAAAGCAGATAGGATGTTGTTATTGAAAGACGGAGTTACTGCAGCAAGTGACATTAGAGAAGCATGGGGCCTTGAAGGAGGTGAAGAAGAATGAATGATGAAAAATTCTTCAGTCGTATGAACCGCAAAATCCGGGATTTTCCAAGCAATTTTAGAATAGCCACATTGGGTGCTTGGAGAGGTAGAGAACGGGGATTAGCGGTAATTGCAGGAGTGTTTCTAGCAAGTTTAGTAATTACAACTGTATTAGCATATGGAGTAGGCTTATCACAATTATTTCTTGCAGAATCATTAGAAACAGAGCCATTTGACGCAAAAATTGAATTTAAAAAAGCTCCAACTTATGAATCAGATGGTTGGACAAATAATACTACAACCTTGATGGAAACTTGTGATGAACTAACATTAAATGTTGAAATTACTGATTGTACAGTTATTTTAGGTAGACAAGGAATACATGGCGGGGGATTCTTTAATGAGGATTTTGTAGTTGCTCAGCCATTAGAAATGCGTTCAATATCTTCATCAACGAATGAATTATGGAACAACGTATCATTTGATTATCCCGAATTAGAAAATTCAGGCCCACCAATCTCTTCAATGAGAGGAATTAGATTACTTGGCCCTGAAGCTTTTGACGGAGAACTTGCAGATCGTTTAGGTGAGCAAATAATTTTTGGATTAGGAAATTGGTCAACAGCAGATGAAGTTGAAAATAACAGAGGCGTATTTTTACCTTCAAATATAGCATCTGAGGCACAGGCAAATGTTGGAGATGAATTAGATGAGGTCACATTTGCATATGTTATAGACAGAAAGGCGGGAGGTGCCCTCCAAGGGGATTGGGATTGTGAAGGAACTATAGATTCCGGAGATAATGGATATGCATATTGTAGAATGAATATGACCCTAACAAATTTAACAATAATGGGAATTTATGAACCTTGGCAGTTTGGGAATCCAACTCTTGCACCCAATCCAATTTTTACAACTTGGACGGCTTTAGATGAACTTGATAAACAAAAATTAATTGATAATGATCACATGTATTTGGGGGTAACAATTGACAGGGCATTACTTCCTACTTCTTCTACTGATGCGGCATCAGAATGGGTTGAAGATTTGGGCATGCAAATAGAAAGCCAAAATTATACTTCACAAAATATAGAATTGTTTTATTTTGATATTATTGGAGGAACAATTACATTTTTAGAAATCTTTCTTGGATTGGTTCAGGCTTTCGATTATATTATTATGATTCCAATTGTGGTCTTGTCACTCTCTGTATTAATCTATGGTTTGGTTTTATCATTGGAACAAAGACGAAGGGAAATAGCGATTCATAGGGTAATTGGTGCAACATCAAACGGCCTGCAGGGAATGGTGTTGTTAGAATTAGCCGTAATGTCTACTTTTGCATGGATTGCAGGATATGTCTTGGCCATTGCAGTCGTGCCTTTGGTGCTTTCTAGTGTTGGTTTTATGGCATTTGAGAGTTTAGAAAATGTTGAAGTAAATCCAGTTCTGGGGCTTGGCTCAACAATTATTACAGCAGCAGCAACACTTGGTTTAGCTTTACTCTTTGGCCGCAGCCGTTCCAAGGAATTTATAGAATTAGAAATTGAAGAAGGAGTTAAAAAAGTTAGAGAAGTAAGTAAACCAAAAAGATGGTTACATTGGTTGATGTTTATTATTGGAGCAATAGCTGCAACAGATACATGGTTGGAGATGAATGGTTCCGAAGACGGATTAAACTCTAATTGGTTTATTGAAGGATTACTGGGATTATTTGGACCATTTTTATTATGGATTGGTGGAGCATTGCTTTTAGGCAGAATTGGCGCAAAGGGGCCCAAAATAATGCAATTATTCTTAGGCAAAAGCCCACTATTAAAAGATGTTAAACGAGGATTAAAGGGTTCTGGATCAACCGAATCAATCAATAGATTATCAGTTATTATGTTACTTACATTGTCAATTGTAACTTTAGCAGCGGTTCAAGGATATACGGGTACTTTAGTTGATGAATATACTGCATCTGCAACAGTAGGCTCAGATTTACAAATTACTACAGAACAACCATCTAATTTTTCAGAAGTTCAAAATATACTTAATGAAGTATATGGTGAAGAATTATTGATAAGTGCAACTACAATAACTTCGATAGCCTTAGAGACAGAAGACGGGGACTCCTTCCAAACTTGGGTAATTCTTAATGGAACTAGAGGTGTTCTTGATTGGACAGAACAATCCCTCCCTGGAAAAAATATTGATACTGCTTTAGAATCATATGAAGGATTAACTTTCTCTGCAGGAGAATCGGCGGCTTACATATTAGACATATGGGGCTCAGGAAGAAAGGGTGGCGATGATAGAGGAGATGAATTATTATCTTCTAGCGACATAAGATCAGAAAATTTGACTTTTACTTGGACGGATATAGACTTCGACTTTTCAGGAATAGATGAAGAAATAGAAAACGAGACAACCCCTGAGTTTGGGTTTGAGCAACTTCAATTTTTATTAGAATCTTACAGCGAATCGATGGAAATTGACTTATCCAATTTAGATTTACAAAATGCAGATTTAAGTAATAGAGATTTGAGTGGAGTAGACTTTTCAGGCACTAATTTAAGTGGAGCAAATTTATCTAATTCAACATTAACAAACTCATTATTTGGTGATACAAATTTAGATAATGTTAATTTTAAGGATTCCAATCTTTCGAATGCAATTATTTTCAATAGTATTGGTCCAAATTTCATTCTAAATTCAGATTTTACAAATGCAAACTTAGAAGGAAGTTTTGGTTTATTCAATTTATCATTTTCAGATTTAACTAATGCAACTTGCCCGAATGGAGCAGTTACCAATACAAGCTCCTGTGATGAGTTAATGATTGAACCGTCGATAGAGACATTGCCTCCTTCATTCACTGAGTTACTTTTCACAGATGCAAGCTTTAGTTTCGAGGTAATGACCACAGAATATAACCAATCTTTACGATATATTGGAGTTCATGAATTTATTCCGGGAATTCCAACAACAACAATGGCAGATACATTAGTAATTGGAGAAACATCTTGGAGAGCATTAGTAGGAGACGATACAGCAAACAATTTTTCTGCAAATACTTGGATAATTAAGATTGATACCGTTCAAGGCGAGGAATTAGAAGCATTTAGAGCAAATTTAGATGCTGATTCTAGAATATCAAGTGCCATGGATTGGTCATCTAAACATAGTGAAGTAGAAAGATCAGGCGGATTAATTTTTGGTACTCAAGGATTACTCAGCTTACAATTTGTTGTTGCGAGTATTGCTGCCGTGGCATCAGCGTTTGTATTTTTATCATTAGTATTGAATCAACGTAAGAGGGAATTGGCAGTATTACAAGCAATTGGGGCAAGCCCCAATCAAATAATTAGATTAGTATTATTTGAAATCTTATCAATTGTAGTAGTATCAATGTTTTTAGGAATTTTATTAGGTATGGCATTAGCACTTTCATTTAATGGCCTATTCTCTGTATTTGGATTTATTTTCGGAATCTTTGGAGGCAGTGAAACAATAATTGATAGAAATTTAGTATGGCCATGGTTTGAACTTGCTCTCGTATCATTAACAGTATTTGTAGCAGTTGTCGTTGCCTTATTAAGCACAACACGCAAAGCATTGAAATCGGATCTTTCCACAGTTTTAAAGGGTGAATAATAATGTCAGAAGAAGTAATTGATTATCAAACAATTTTATCAGCAGATAGTTTATATCATGTTTATGAATCTAAATCAGAAGATGGTAATGTTGTCGCATTAAGGGGCTTACATCTAAAAGTTCTTCCAGGAGAAGCTGTAGCAGTAGTGGGCCCTTCAGGAAGTGGTAAATCGACCCTTTTGAAATGTCTTGGAGGTTTAATGAAACCAAGTGCGGGATCAGTCTCTTTAGCAGATAAAAATATGACGAGATTAACAGGGAAAGAATTAGTAGATTTAAGACAAAAAACAGTCTCATTTATTTTTCAAGAAGGAAATTTATTACCGCATTTATCTGCGATTGATAATGTAGCCCAACCATTGAGACACCAAGGTATAAGCTCTAAAATAGCAGAGGCAGAGGCTAAGAAATTGTTAATTGAATTAGGCTTAGAAAGTAGGATGAAGGGTTTGCCAGCGATGCTTTCTGGAGGAGAGCAACAAAGAGTTGCAATTGCTCGTGCACTAATTACAAAACCAAAATTAATACTTGCAGATGAACCTACAGGCTCGTTAGATCCAATAACAAGTAGAGAAGTTTTAGCATTATTCAAAAGTTTACACAAAGAAAAAAATGTTTCATTTTTAATTGTAACACATAGTAGTGAAGTTGCAGATTTTTGTGATAGAGCTTTAGAGTTACGTGATGGTAGATTTATTGCTCAACACGGCCAAGGATTTGAAGTTGAAGAGTTAGCAGAATCTAGAGAATTATTAATTGATGAAATGGGAATGGTTAGTTTACCTCCTGATATTTTATTACAAATGGGTGGGGCTGGTAGATGGATTGTAGATGAGGTAAATTCTGGTCGATTAATTTTAGAAAGTGCCAAAGAAGACTCTCAAGAGTCTTTGATTACAAAGAACTTAGTATTGGCTGATGTTTGTCCTGCATGTAGGTTTGAGTATAAAGATGATACACAATTATGTCCCGAATGTGGAGCAGTACGTCCAATGGTTGTAAAAAAAGGTGAATAAAATGGAAATTACGAGATCAATTGTTAGAATTTGTTGTTTTATTTTTGGACCAATTGTACTCGCATCTTATTGGTATACAATTTCAAAAATGGAAGATCCCATGGCATTATGGGGAGGGATTCCAGAAAATCTTAGATCGGCCAACGTATTTTGTATGTTTGTTGCAGCCGCAGGATTTCTAATGATGTGGTGGCTATTTTTGTATAAATGGGATTCAGCAGTAGTTGAAACATTAAATTGGCCATGGGGCGAATCAGGCTCAGGCGGAAATGCAAGATTGTTACTTGGGTTTTTGCTAGTGATGATCCCCTCAGCATTTTGGATTGAATCAACAAATTTTCATATTTCAAATGATTA
>CETB01058901.1_pt1 | contig 17327 bp, 6 predicted proteins | sample 356381 | NCBI WGS metagenome assembly CETB01 (sample SAMEA2622545, study PRJEB7988) | marine metagenome | biome: marine biome (ENVO:00000447); feature: deep chlorophyll maximum layer (ENVO:xxxxxxxx); material: "saline water (ENVO:00002010), including plankton (ENVO:xxxxxxxx)" | depth 155 m | reverse complement strand
GGATACATCATATTGAGTGCTAAGGCTGCTCCTGAGCGAGGCCTTCCCACCATGTATAGGAAGCCTAAAACCATCACTGTAACAGCTGTGTTGACTGAGGACAGAATTGCAATAATTTCCATATCTCGCTGTTGATTATTGTTTACTAAATCTAAGTCGGGTGTTGCGCCCGCTTCGGAAAGAGCTTCTTGGAATAATAAACGATCATCTTCTACTAGTTCATCCATGCCCTCAAAAGCCATCATTTGGGGCATCTGTTCAAATCCAGGCTGGGTTCCATGTTCGAAGTCTGCTGGTATGTAATTGGGGTCAGTCAATTTACCCCAAAAGTTTCGAGCACTCATAACTACGACAGTTGCCTGTGCAGCTGTCATTCCAGGGAGTATTGCCATTACTGAGGATACCACTGCTGAAAGGAATGTTGGAACTGCTAGAGGTTTAGGATCTGGCAATTCCCAATTTTGCTCTTGTGGAGGGATCTCACTTGTTGTTACATAGATATCGATTAGGTTTGCAATTCCGAATAATCCCGCCAAGCTCGGGAATAGTAGTGAGGCGGATGGAATTCCAACGGGTGATCGAGCAGGTAATTCGAATACAGCCCATCCATAAAATCCAGTTAGTAAGAAATAGGCTGAGGCTACTAATATTCCAGCAACTCTTGAACTTCCTCCAAGTCGAAAGTCGATTGCATCATATCGTCTTCGAATACTGAGTCGTCCCATCGGTATTGTAAATTCTAATGGTTTCTTCAATGGCCATTTCAGTTTCTGTGTAATTTTTTGTGACCATACTGGCCATGGTAATCGAGTAGTCTCTGTCAAAATCAGAAATATAGAAATGAATAATAGAATCCATGGTAATTGTTCCCGGCTGGCTTCGTACAAACCTAATCCAGGATTTTCTCCGAAAAGTAAGCGCGCGACAATCAGTAGAGGGATAGACATCAGCATACCCATCTGCGAGCCGCGAGCGGAATATGCAACACCTTGAGCAGCTTGGCCAGAAATCAACATCCTGTGACCTGGAAGCAAGGCAAGTGCCATGTTGTCATCAGGCGCCCCTACTAATGCGCTTGGAATGTAATTTAGGAATGTGTGCACAGTTCCACAGGCAACGATAATTCCTGCGACCGCGTCTAGAGGGATTCCTATCCCCACTGCAACAGGAGAAAGAGACAAGGCAATCAAAGCAACGTTATTTACGTGGAATCCGGGAATTAAACCCGTTAAACAGCCAAGGAATACTCCGAATATAAATGACCCAATTAACCAACCAAAATCGATTAACCACGGGTCCATCCAAACACCTCACCGGATATCTATACAGAATTGCATTGAATTACCTACAGAATCTTCTGTAGTAGATAATCTACCAGTCCAATCAAGAGGTCCCTGCCCCTCAGTTTGGCTAGACTCAGTACCATCTCCTAATAAACAGACACTTTCGTCAGAACCGGATCTCTGAATCCATTGGTTACCATCCTCGTCCATAACTGCCTCTCCGTTAATCACGACAAGTTTTCCAATATCCCATTTCCATGAGTTGTAACCATCTCCCCAGTTTAGAGTGGTTGGTGCTGGTGCTTGACCGAGAGTCCAAGAACGAGCTTCAAGAATCACTCGACCCTCGCTTTCTGACCAAATTATTGTAGCATTGAAGCGTATTGATTGACCACCCTCGATATATTCTGCGTGCTCACCGATTAGATGTATTCTGAGTTTGGTCTGCCTAGAGAAGTAATCGGGTCCATCTCCAACATATCCTTTGTCATAATCTGGAGATATAGGGTCCGTAATCCATCCTTCAAATGTATGATTCTGATTTAGATAATCAAATGGCTTCTCAGCAACATCAAGTAGTGGAGTCACATCATCTCCAAAGTTGCCAGCAGTATTTTCAGCTGAGTATCCATCAAGCCTTAGACAGATGGTTGCTTCATCCATTGACCAAATTAATCGTCCAAACCATTTTTGTTCAACACCCTCTAATCCCTCATCTAGAACATCCTCTGAAGGCAATAAACAAAGTCGGTCTGTAGGTGATTCGCCAATTAACCACCAACTACCCAATGATTGAGTTGCGGTTCCATCTATTGACACATTCTTGCCAACTTCATAGGTCAACGTGTAGGGTTCTAATTCCCAAGACAAATCAACAATAGATCCTTGGTTAAGAACTTCTATGGCGGTTGCTTGCACAAGTAATCTCCAACGTAGAGAACGTTGGTCATATTGTAACCAACCAGATATTTCTACATGACTTCCGGCTTCAATCCAATCGATTACTCTCCCCTCGATTTGCATATACAATAGATGGTCTGCATTACCATAAGAGGGGTTATCCATAAGGCTCAATGAATGATATGTTACATCAGGCTCAAGAGGTTCAGACAAGTAGCCATCTACCTTTACAGACATATTGGCAAAATCTTGGGGATTCATTGCAACCTCTACTAATTGCATAGCAGTATATTCTACGGAGTCACAATCCGAATCAGCACATTCTATGGCACCATATCCATTAGATGACAACCAAATTCTTCCGTTCCATTCAGTCACTTCTCCTTCCACTGTTATTATTGTTCCAATTGGAGGGATATCGTTATCTCTGTCTACAAACCATCGAACTTCGACTACTGAGTGACCATCAACTTCTCGAACTTGCAGATCTATCCTGTCTGCCTGTTCACCGTAAGGGTCTACGACGAAACTGGTCAGTACTCCTTTGACCTTGACAGTCTCTCTTGGGTATTCGTGAATTTCGTCTATGTCAATTAAATCTGGCTCACGGATAACCGCATAGAAATTCATTGTTGATACTAGCAAAAGAGAAGTGAAGAACATCACCCAAAGCTTGGCCATGTATCTCGGATGGGTTTCTAATGCTTGAATATTCACTGAAGGTAAGCAGAGATATTCAAGGTAAATTTAACTTCTTGAGGCGCCTTTCAGCGCCAAATTTCTCTTGTTTCAAGAGAATAAGGTTCATCTCGCAGTTATTGTCGAGTGATTAGCAGGACCCGTAGCTCAGTTGGTTAGAGCGCTCGGCTCATAACCGAGTGGCCATCGGTTCAAATCCGGTCGGGTCCACCAAAATATTCTTCTTTGAATCGTCGTTTTTGAGTAAAAATAACAGAAAACCATTATCCATCCAAATAAGAAAAAGTGGTTAGAAATTGCAATACAGCGAAGCCGACGGTGCTAACCCATAAATACGGTGTAAGTCGGCCGGTAGATGATGAGCACTGCAAGTAAGGTTCGTCCTGCCCTAATGATATTGGTAGTGTACTTTCTCAGTACATGGGCTGCCGCTGCACCAGTTCAAGCCCAAGGAGCAGTTCCTGACATCACCTTGACATGCGACCAACCTCAACCAATTGACGTTTATCCAGGCGCTACAAGATCCAGCATAATCAACTGTCGAATTGAGAATCCAACCGTTCACCAAGAAAAGGTAAGGATCCAAATTCAAGCTGGAGTACTTGCGTTCTCGGGGCCCGCTACTATGTCAATAGGAGGAGGCTCTGAGGTATCATTCCAGGTACTTGTAAGGGCTGAACTCAGAGCACCTGAAGGGCAGCATCAGGTAACTGTTAGTGCAGAGGTGACTATGGCGAACGGAGTCCCAGTTACCAGCGAACCATCGGCTGCTAATGTCATGGCGATTATCCGACAGTTTAGCCGACTTCGAGTAGCCTCTGAAGTAGCCTTTTTACAATTACGTCCAAAGGTCGATTATAATCTGGTTTTCGATGTGTATAATGACGGAAATGCTCTCGACCGGTTCAATATTGAAATCGAAAATTATGATCAATTGAACGATGATGGATTCCAACTGAGCATTCCGTTGGTCAGCGTTGAAATTGAATCTATGGCTCCTCCAGAGAAGATTCGAGTTCAGATGAGAACTCCGAAGAATCAAGGCTGGACGGATACATATTTCTCTTTACAGTTTAAGGCTACGTCAGAATACTCTGTAAGAACAGAAGGTATCCCGAATTACCAAATTCAAACTATGACTATTTACATTAGAGGAGTTTACCTTCCAGGCTTCGAATTGATTGGTACTTTGATGATTACTGCTCTAGCAGCAGCTGCATTTGCAGGCCGATCTACAAGACTAACCAATCAAGAGGAATCGGACGAGTTAGCACCTCTAGATGCTCGTTTGTTCTAACCCGCTATAGTATATTTTCTGTCACCTATGGTGGCACTGGGTTGATAACCAACGCTGATGACGCCTTGCCCAATCGAGAGGTTATTGGTATGAGTGATGGCGGATTGCTTCAGAAGGCTATGGACGTTCAACAACCGGCAGATGAGGTGGTTGCAGTAGCGGTCGCTGATTCGAAAAAAAAGACATTAATCCCTAATTCTCTCCCTATCGGAATTGGTCTCGCAGTTGTGTCAATTGTATCGATGTGGTTATACTCACTACCGTCTATACAGAGCGATTATGCCCTAGCAATCATCGTACCAATTTTATTAGCGGGAGTAGGATGGTTCCTTATTTGGGATGGAGTAAATAGGAAATATACGGAAGTAATTTCTGTAACCATCTTACTTCTTCTCGCTTCTCCATTCATATCCAGTAGCCTCTTCTCCAGTTCAATTACGATTACAGATAGCGATTTATCTTCAGACGCCGAAACAATTACCCTCACAATCAGGGAATCGGGTGGATTTTTCGGCGGTTCTTCAGGGGATACTGATGTGTTGATAACCTACGGAGGAGAAAAAGTATGGGAATCGGTTATGTCTTTGTCGATTAATCTCAATGATGGGATAGGGAAATATGGCAGATTAGTTCTTCCAATAGATGAATTCTACTCAGGTAATGCTGCTGATGATTCCCGCTACGTCGTAACTGTAGGTTCCTCAGATCAATTTATTTTGAATTCAGGACACTTAGAGAGAACCATTGATACAACACAAAATCTCGCTGTTGGCGCTATGGGCCAAGGAAACGACTGCTCCGGAAATAAGGACAGTTGTGTTATTGGAGTAGGATTGAAAGCTTGGGTTGGATTACAAACCAACGTAGGAAACCCACCCGCACCTTTACCTCACGCTAACTTTGAACTTACAGCGACTCTCACAAAGGATGGTTTGACTGCTATTTCGTACCCAACTGTCACAGTAATTAATGGCGAAGCAACATGGAATTCGATGAGTGGTGAATATGGGACAGGTTCGTCAGATGTGGGGGATTTTGGTTCAGAGATAATTCTCGATGGTTCAGTAGAAGATATTGCAATTAACATGCAATTTATACCTAGAGATGATTGGCAAGAGTCTGATTTTGGCTGCTATGAATTTACCGTATCTGCAACTCAAGGGCCGCCGTGGGGTGATCGTACAGCCCATGTGTCTACCACATTTTACCAACTTGCAGAATTTGGTGGAGAAGACGAAAATGGACCCCAAACAGATGAGTCCTGGACTCAAGTCTCGAGCTGCTAATACAGTTCTTCTTCATCCTCTTCAGAGGATTTTGACATCTTGAAGAAGAATGCTACCATAGCCAAAGCTGCGATAACAAATGCAATCAACACTGGTATAATAGAACCACTTTCATCATCTGCTGAGTCAATCCAAGTGATTTGATCACTAGAAGCAGTACCACCACCGAATGCATCCTCCTTTACTAGTTGAGTAGGTGTAAGTATCTCGCAGGTCAAACTTGCATTATCTACATCGCTATTCATCCAAGAGAATTGGATTGTCACTTCCTCCCCTGCTACCACTAAACCACCCGGGAAACTTGTCATTTGTGCCGCTATTCCAGTTTCGGTCACGTCACATGTGAAATATACAATGGCAGGAGCAGTCCCACGATTTGCGATTGTAGCCATCATGCCAACTCCACTACTTCCTCTTGAAACGCTATCAGTAGGTTCTTGATAATCAACCGAAATAAATTCTATTTGTGGTGTGTTTCCGTCGATAAGAATTACTTCATCCCAGGTCAATGGGATAATTCCACCACCATAATCATCCAGTGATTCGTCCATATTCCAGCCGGTCCGATATTCTATTATTTCTATACTCGCAGATTCAGTCCAAACACTTCCATCAGCCCAACCTATCTCTACAGTTCGAGATTCACCCGAATCAATAACACCCACTCCGTTTTCATCACTGAAATATGTTGATGAAGTTATTTCATATTGGCCAAAGTTCAGTACTCTAAACAAAACTCCAGCAGCATCAAAGTGAACTTCTTGTGAATCCATGATTTTCTCCCAGCGATCTGTGTGTCCGCCACTTCCCACCACGTTTTCCCCCCAATGCAACCTAGAGTTGGCATGTGCACGTACATCATGGTCATCTTTACTCATGGAGAATGTTGTTTCACCACTGATAATTAAATCTGCATCGGTGTTAGAAATGACTGGTCCAGTTCTGTCTATTGCGGTCGAATGTAACGTCACCATACCATCAACAACCACCATACATCCTAGAATTGAAGCCTCATCAAAATCAGCAGTCCCAGCAACATTTAGTGTGCAGGTTTCACTATCCTGATCTAATCCCATCATGTTTCGATGTTCTAATTCAATAGCGTCGTAGGTAATTGACGATCCAACTTCAGGAGTCATAGTAACTGTAGCCACATGAACTGATTGATGACCATATCCTACTAAACCAACCCAAACATCATCCGTATTTGCATCAAAAGAGAGGGTAAATTCGCTACCGTTCAAATCAATGGAATCTTGCCCCTGAATTATCGCTTGACCACCGTAAAATGTACTAGTTTCTCCTGAATAAAACGTAGCCTCAAAGCTTCCATCATAATCAGAACCAGGTATCAAAACAGCTGAGCGATTTGGTTCATCCCAGTATCCGTAACCCGCCAATCCAGTTGGCGGATTTAAGTCTATAATTTCTGAGTTATGGACATTTAATGTACTGCCAGATTCCACGTAAATATTTACTTCGTCATGTATACTTAGAGTAAGGTCGCTAAGCGTCAAATCACCCCCGGAGACAATTCTTAAATCCACATCCAATAAACGATCTTCAATCCATTCTACCTGTGAATCAATCACAATTTCAGATGGTTGTGCCACTGCATTAAATGAGGTTGTTGTGGCTAAAGTAGTTATGAGAAATATTGCCAATAGCACAGTCTTCGATTTACTCATCGCATCGGCGTACGATAAGTAATCAATGAAGGAATCGGCGGCATGCGTAAGAAACCAAGAGTTCTTTTCGCATGAGTGTATGGCCGGACTAATGTCTAGTATGGGGGTCCTAGTTTTTCCAGACGCTACAGTCGGAGATTTTGCCGTTAACGTACTAACCGTTCTGATTCTCTACGGGCCCGCATATTTAGCAAATACTGGAGCAATGCTTTTTGGAAAATGGATTCCTGATAAAATCGGATTTGATAATCATAAAATCGATGGAGGCAGGATCCATTCTGATGGTAATAGGCTTCTAGGCGACGGTAAGTCTTGGGAGGGTCTTTTTGGGGGAGGTGTGTTTTCTGGAATTTTAGTGATGATTGCACATTACATATGGGATGGAAACGCCCCTCCTTCAGATCGTCTATTCATCGACCCATTGTTAATCTCTGATTCATCTGATTGGTTTTGGATTGGCAACGAATGGGTTGCTGCATTTGTACTTGGATTCACCCTAGGTTTCTCTTGCATGTTGGGCGATATGACCGGGTCTTATCTAAAACGCAGACAGGGCCTCAAGAGAGAAGGGGAAGTTAGTTCCAAAGCACCGCTTTTAGACACTCTTCCATTTGCAATTTTCATCTTCTTAGCAGCGGCTATATTTTTCAACGAGCAAGTAATGATGCATCCCAATCTTACATCACCAATTATTGCAATTATTGTCCTAACTCCAATAATTCATCGTTCTTTCAATATCTTAGGGTATAGACTTGGATTAAAGTCTGTACCATATTGACGAGATTTCAGCATTTCTTTAATTTCCAAGAGATTGACCATTGGAATGCATTATGTTGTTAATCCATTGCGATTGCAAACATGGCTGGAATGAAGGTGCTTATTGTAGGAGCTGGAGGAAGAGAACATGCCCTTGCAATCGGACTCTCAGAAAGTCCTTCAGTCGAATCAATTCACACATGCCCGGGCAACGCAGGAACCTCGATGTTAGGTATTAATCACAACGTTTCTGCTACAGATGTTGATGCTATTGTTAAACTTGCAACTAAATTATCAGTTGACCTTGTTGTAGTTGGCCCCGAAGCCCCCTTGGTTTCGGGGCTTTCGGATTCCTTGAGAGACGGGGGAATACCTAGTTTCGGCCCACATTCAGAGGGTGCCGAACTAGAAGGTTCGAAACTACACGCTAAGCAGGTGATGAAAGAATTAGGGATACCAACCGGAGGTATTCAGATTTTGAAGTCTGATTCCGACATCGATGCTGCCCTATCTCGTTATTCATCACCTTGGGTAATCAAGCGAGATGTACTGGCTGCTGGAAAGGGTGTAGTTGTAACTGAGGATGTAGACGAGGCCAGTAGTTTCATTCAAGATTCTATCTCCACAGATGGTTTTGTTCTGTTGGAAGAATTCCTCTCAGGGGAGGAAGCATCCATGCTGATAATTATGGATGAATCCGGCTTTATTTGTCTACCACCAAGCCAAGATCATAAGAGAGTTGGAGAGGGAGATAATGGACCTAATACAGGTGGCATGGGAGCATATGCACCTGCTCCGGTGATAACGGAATCGGTAAGGCAAAGGGTGATACAGGAAATTGTCAATCCAATGCATCATCATTTGCGAAATCAATCGATTCCATATCGTGGAGTTCTTTACGTAGGGCTGATGATTGACGATGAAGGAGCACCTAGCGTAGTTGAATACAATGTTAGATTCGGGGATCCTGAAACACAAGTAACCATTCCATTGATAGAAAGTGATCTTGGAGAAATGCTTCTAGCAGCGGCTGAAGGTAGGGTTGAAAGTTATCAGCCAATCTTTTCAGATAAGTCCGCAGTAACAGTTGTTTTGGCTTCGGAAGGATATCCTGGACCGTCAAAAACCGATAGGGAAATTACTGGTGAAAATACCAGAATCGAAGAAGGAGAAATTTCCGCTTTTGTACATCAAGCAGGCACATATCGGGATGAGGAAGGAAAACTTCTCTCAACTGGAGGGAGGGTTCTTTCTGCAACAGCCTTAGCACCTGATCTTCCTAGTGCTGTCGACGCCGCTTACGCCATTATTGATGAAATCACTCTAGATGGCTCACATTATCGGAGAGATATCGCGTATCGCGCCCTTTGACCAGTTTTTATTGAAAACTAGCCACGCTACTACGTAGCGGAAACACCACGAATGGTTATAACAGAAGTTTTGGTCGCCGCGACGCTGAGCCTTCAGGCTGCAAATAGACGGTGATGAAATAATGTCTTATGAAAACGGGAAAACGAGGGATGTCGGCCAGTACAATGGACTGGTTTTGACGCCAGCGGTGTTAGCAGGATTACTAATCTTATTTTTCGCTGCTACATCCCTCGCTGATGATGTGATGATTGACACAGGAAAGTTGGTTATCCTTCCCGTCGCAGCTGCATTTGCAGCTGTTATGGGAAGGTTTTGGGTATCTGCCCTTCCTGAAGATTCTCCAATAAATCAAAACTCGATTTTCGTAATGTTGTTTGGAATCGTTCCGATAGCATTGGAATTCCTAGGATTTATTGACGCCATACTCGCAACCACTTTTGCATTCATGGCTATTTCAACATTAATTCTTGTTAAATCAAATAGAAATGAAGAAGCGACCATTCTATTCACTATGGTCGCTGGATTCCATGTTTCTGTAGCTTACGCTGCGTCTATGCCGGAATTGACACTTTCAGAAGGAGATAACCTACAAAATATGCTTATCGACGTCCAAAGAGCCGGTATAGCGGCTAATTTCTTTTCTTTTTACGCTGCATCGTTGATGCTCGGTACCATTTTGGCTATTTTTTCCAGAGGATATCTGTATGACGGTGGAAATGGGTCTTTGTTTGAAAGGCTACCTCAAAAAATTGATTTTTCAGAACACCGTGATTTACTGATTACCGCTGTTACCTTATTGATTGTGAACTTAATTCCCCTTTGTTCACTGGCAAGTATTTCCAGTGCTGCTACCTTTGAGGAGCACCACTACCTTGGCAGTATTTGGGCTCTAGTTACTTCGATAGTGGTGATGTTTGTAGCCTTCTGTCGTGCTGAGAGGTGGCATGTTATCGGAGCGATGGTTACGGTAAATTGGGTAATATATACCTTAGCTCACTTAGTAGAGATAGGTATCAGCCTCCCAGAACAATTGGAATTCCTTGCTGGGAATGATTTCGGTGGAGCCTTCTCTTGGTTCTTCATCACATTCTGGTTAAATGTGCTAGGAATTATGTTAGCTTCTAGTGGAAGATTCGGAGATATTGCTCCCCGTCGAGAACCTAGCCAGTTCCGTTTGTGGTGGAGTGATAATTCCTACTCAATTCTAGTTGGCTCCGCAGTAATTGTTGGTTTTTTAATCAGGACTGGTTGGAATGTGCTTCCTGCAATGAATGCGAATATTACTGGAATTTGGGATATGACCGGAGGTTCTGACCCTTGGTACATGAAGAGAGTTGTTGACTACATCGTAGCAGAACATGCTCACTTCATTTTCGACGCAGATCGAGCATACCCGAGTGGTGGAATTAACCCTCGTCCTCCACTATTTTCGTGGTGTTTAGCACTTGGCGGCCTTGCACTCGAGTGGTTAACTGGTATTACCGCAGACCAAGTTGTTTGGTGGTCAGTTGCAGGTTTGCCGGCCATCTTCGGAGCATTGATTGTTCTACCTGTTGCAGGTATTGCAAACCGCCTTCACAGTGCACAGGCGGGAATATTCGCTGCTTGGCTTATGGCATTAATGCCTGGTCACATTAGCCACTCAACATTTGGTCTAGCCGACCACGATTCGTTTGCACTGCTTTTCCTTACCTTAGCCTTCTACTTCTGGGTTAGAACATTAGGGGAAATTGGTAGTGAAAGAGTATTCCGTAACCCAAGTTCCAATCCATTATACTTGGTTGCAGGGATTAGAGAGATGTGGAATCGTAATCCAGTAATGATGTCCTATGCAACACTAGCCGGTATCAGTTTCTCGACAGTAGCGCTCGGTTGGAAAGGATTTGTTTACGGACCTGGAATTTTATTCCTTGCTTTTGCTTTCCAAATCATCCTCAATATGTTCCGCCGACGTGACAGCCTGCCTCTTACTTCGGCAGCTTTGCAAATGATGTTTACAACCTTCCTAATTCCTCTCCCATTCTACATTTGGCCTGGCCTTAACTTACTTTGGGCACCTAGCGGATTCCAACCTATGTTCTACATTGTTGGATTTACAATTGCCTTAGGTTGGGTTGCATCTAGCTTCCGAGACAAACCTTGGCTATTGGTGTTGGGTAGTGGTGGAGTACTATTTGGCGGAATTCTGTCGGCATTATGGATTCTACAAACCGCTGAAATTTACGACGGTTGGGATATTCTATTCACAGGTGGATTTTATTTCTCAAAGAACAAGATTTTCGGAACAATCGGAGAAGCTCAGGCACCGAGTAGAGGTGTACTATTCGCTTCCTTTGGCCCGATTGTTACATTGATTGCATTAGGTTATGCATTCATTCTTCTATGGCATGGCGCTCGAGATGAAAAGCAAGGCTTGTCGCTTGTTGGTTTGTGGGTTCTAATTGCCTCCTACATGGCTTGGACCGCTGGAAGATTCATTCTCAATGCAACTCCAGCAATGGCCGTTGTTGGTGCAATAGGTATAGCCGCACTTTGGAAAAGGGCTGATTTCTCAGGCTTCACCAAAGAATGGCGCCGTGCAGGAATTGGAACTCCAAGAGCTCGATTCCGTTCAGTTAGAACTGCCAGTGTAAAGAAGCCGATGATTCCAGCCCTATTGCTCGTTTTCATATTAGTTTCAACTCAACACGCAACATATGGGGTAGACTCGGGTATTCCGAGAGGTGAGAGTGCATCCGGGGATGTCGATCAGGTGATTTACGATTTTACTCCTGATGTAATGAGATTCGATTTAGGAGGTCTATCGCTTCTGGATAGTAGTTCCTACAACCCAACTGCGAACTGTGGAAATGGTTGCTGGTACATGGGAACATTTGGCCCGGGATTCAACGGAGGAGGTTGGAATATGGCCTATGAGTGGCTTTCAGAACAAGATTCAGATGAGAAATTTGGTGAAAGACCTGCATTCGTCTCATGGTGGGATTATGGGTTCCAAGCATTGGATTCCGGAGAACATCCTACCGTTGCTGACAACTTCCAGTCTGGAATTCCACATAGTGGTGGAATGTTACTATCTTCAGGTCAAGAAGACACTCTAGCGATGTTTATCACAACTCTCGCTCAGGGAGATAGGAAATATTCTGGCGATGGACAATTTGGTGACGATTTCACTGAAGTTATCCAGAACCACCTATCAGCACAACAAATTCAGGAGTTCCAAGATATTCTATCGCTTGGCCCTGGTCAAAAGCAATCCGTAATCGATCGTTCTTTGGTTCTAATCTATCAAAACGTTCAGGAGATTCAGGATTCTTCCTTTACAGCTGGAAATCTCAAAATCATCACTGATTTGATGCATGGTACCGTCCTTGATGAAAATGGACTTCCAACAGACCCAATGTGGTTTGTATTCAAAGATGGTAAGCAAGTAGGTAATGCTACGACAAACGAAACAGAGGCCAAGTCGATTTTCAATGAAGCACGCGGATCTAGCCAACCCTATGAAGAGGAGACGACGCATTACGATATTGGTGGCTACAGATATACTGCCGACTTAATCGGCAGCTATGATGACGTTTCAACAAACTTACACCGTTCAAACGCTAAGTTGGGTCTATCAAGGGCTTTCCTAACTACTGCCCTTACTCTTGATGAATTAGTAGAACTGTACCATGACATCTCTACCCAAGTTGTGTATGAGGTTCAGGATTATGGAGGTAGTTTGGGAGAAACTATCGAACGAAATAACGAGATTCGCTACTTCGCAATAGACGATAGGTTGTACCCACTTGGAGGAGCTTATTATGCCGACCAAAGTTACCATCGAGGTCAAACTACAGGAATTTTCTACGCTCCAACCACCTTATCGGGCCTTGATCCCAATCATTACATTGAATCGATTTACGAGACCCAGCGCGGTGATAGGCCGACAGTCTTCATGAGCGCTGAGCGCTATGAGCAGGAGTATATGTCTGATGTTGTCAAGCAACAATCTGGAGCAATGGAAGATTCCACAGATATGATTCAACTTGTTGATATACAATATCAGCAAACAGAATCTTTCTTTGAAACAATGGTTGCTAGAATCTATGTTGGATACGGGACCTCAAGTTTGGGATTAACTGTTGATCCATCTCAACCTGGACCAACATGGGCGATAAGCGGAACACCAGGTTCTCCACTAGAGAATGCCTTCCCTCTTCCAGGCGCTATGATGAATCATTTCGTGATAGCCAATTGGTACGATGACGGCTCAGATTCTCCTGATGAAGACAATAACAGTGTACCGGATATTTTCGATGGTGGTTATGCCGCAATCGGCAGGGCTAATTCCAATGTAAAGGTCGTGAAATATTACAGTGGAGCTACCCTAGAAGGTACAGTTGAATTGGATGGAATTGGTCCAGTTCCGAATGCTAGAATATTGATTGAAAGAGATGCCTTCAGTGGTGAAGAAGTCGCCGATGAGAATGGAACTGTGACCGACCAAGATCCTCGGACCTATTGGGTTCCTATTGGCACTGTAGACGCAGATGAGAATGGAGATTATTCATTCACTGTTCCAGCAGGCAAGATTAGAGTTTCAGCCTTCTTTGGCGAACCTGATATCAGGGCTTCTCGCGATGAATTAACCAGCGGTTCTGGTGGTATGTTGCAAGATGTAGCCACAGAATCAACAATTGGGGTTAGAAATGTCAACGTAATCACTGGAATACTGGGTAATGTTTCTGGTTCTCAATGGCTATCAGAGACCATAATAAACGTCTCAGGGGAAGCGGGTCATTCGAATGGCCAAGCTCTGATTAATGCTGATATCACCGTACAACCTTCATTCTCTACAGGCCGATTAGTTTGGAATGGCCAGGGTTCCTTTGATGGCGAAGCAATTACCGATGCTGTTGTCGAATTATCTCCTGCATGGGACCAAATTCAGATGCAACCGATCTTGCTAGAGACCTCTACAGGAAGTGTGAACGGACCTGACCTAGCTTTCCAAGGAATAGGCCAAGCGACATTTACCGGTGAAGGAGAAGTCATCAGTAATGGTTTGATGACAGTCACTGATTTCGTAGGTACACACAGGCAGACCATTCTGAACGGACACAGCCTAGCCGGCTCCGGAGAGTTTACCGGGCGAGGAACGCTTTCCGGAGTAATTGACGGAGTGGATATTGTTGACGGAAATTGTAACGAAAATGGAACAATGCCAGAGAACTACTCTGTTTGTTCTCTATCTGACGGAGACTTCTTGATCGAGGGCGCAATTAACGCAACCGGCCGATTTACATCCAATGGAACATCTTCATTCTCGCAAGAACACAACGGTTCATCTCTCACTGGCTCAGGTGTATTTACTATTGATGCTAGCAATGAGGAACTAGACACCTATGGGACCCTAAATGGTACAGGAACTTTCAGCGGAGAGGGTGAATTCAGCGGCCCTATGGTTCAAGCTGGGACATTCCACCTAATCGATGCTATACCTGGAAATTACAACGTGGCAGTAGTATTCAATGACGATACTAGAATCGAAATTATTGACGGATTTAACGTTCCACATCAGGGTGTACCATCTCTTAATCAAATCGATGTAGCGGGCGGAGTTATCTCCGGCATATTAATTGATGAGAATGGAAATGCTTTGTCGGGTTCTGTCACAATGGTCAAACTCGAATCTGAAAATGACACCACTATCGGGGAATGTAGCGAAGTCATGTACGCACCATGCCGATTAACTGCAGATGAGAATGGTACCTTTGAGTTCGGACCAATCGTTCCAGGAGAGTACCTCTTTGAGTTGGATATGGATGAAGATGGATTCAATGAGGTTGAATTGACCCATGAATTCGATGCTGATATGGACTCACAAGTTAACTTCCCAACTCCTATACCTACAGTATTTGATTTGAGATTCTCGTTAACTCAAATTGTTGATGGAATGCAAACATCTGTGGAGAATCTCGATAATTTGACTTTGGTCAAGAGTGATAATTCGGCAGCACCAGTTGTTGCCGTATTCGATAACATCAGTGGTGAATACTTGGCTGAACTATCACAGGGTCAATGGATTCTCAGCCATGACTTGAGTGATTCTGAGCAATTATGGGAACAAATTGACCTTCAATCAGACATTTCTACTTCCTACGCCTTTAGAGAATCGATGAATGTAGTTGGAATTGTGTATTATGATACTAATACAGCAGTCTCCAATTCCACCATTCAAGCAGAGGTTGTTGACTACACGCAGGTAATTTTCCATTGGGAGAATTTCACTACAAGCGAAACCACAGATGCCAATGGTGTATTCAATGTCGTTTTGCCGATTGGTTCAGTTGTTGACGCCGCTGTATTTGGTAATGTTCTGAATGTAGTTAATGGTACACGATTTACAGTCGAAGAGAGTATGGACAATATCACGATGGTTGCACGCCCCGGACATGATGTTAGCGGTAACCTAAATCTAAATCGATTAGGAAATTACTACACATCAAATCTAGACGGTTGGGAGCCTGTTACTGTATATGCAACGAATGATCAAGTCGATGCAGTGTGGCATATAGAAGCCACTCAGTTTGGGACTTTTGACACTATTTTACCTGAAGGTAACTGGACATTTACAACAGATCTAGATTGGCTGAATGCAAGTGAAGCAACTCTCTTGGTCGATGGTCAAAATGATACATTAGAGATGTATCTTTACCCTGCACCTTCATTCCTTGAGGTAGATTTCTTCTTGGATAATAGTGGTGACAATAACGTGGCTAATGGAACTCCTGTAGAGTACAAATTCTCAGTTGTACCTCTTGAAAATGAAGTGGGATTAAAAATAGATGTAGAAGAAAATGGTCTAGAATGGATTTCAGAAGGATTCGCAAGAGTTCCTGTAGAAGCGGGTTCATATCGAATAAATGTAGAAATTTCTAATGCTCGCGCGGGAGATCTTTTCGGAACCCGAATTATGACCGGTGATGCCTACTTTGAGGTCGGTCTCGACGGTGAAGTAGTCAGCAGAAGTATTGGCTTTGATCCAGAATGGAAGGTAGATTTGACATTTACGAATGAAAGCGGTGGGCAACTAGTTGATCAATTAGTTAGATTCATCGATCCGCAGAATAGCGGAGAAATTATCACTAGAAAGACCGATATGAATGGCACACTAATTGACCATCTTCCTGATGGTGAATGGATTCTTGTGATAGATTCTGTGGAAACAGATACGGCGGTTATAGAAGGAGTTCGAACAACGATTATCGTATCAGAACAAACTGCTAACGATGCTCAAACCATATCAACTAGCGAACTTGCATCATTCACTGTTAGAATTTCTGATGCTGATGGAGTTAATCTGGAAGATATGGAATTACAACTAATTTCTAATGATGGGTTAGGAACGGTATATCTTGACAACACTGATGGTTCGGGACAAACCTCAGGAATCATATCTCCAGGTTCATGGAATATTGAATTAAATCAGACCGTGGATAGGACTCGTTATGTCGTCGAGTCGCTCGAACTGCAGGATGGTGGTTTAGTCGCTGGTGAGAATGAATTAATCGATATTGTTGCATCAACACACTATGAGTTGTCTGGAACGATATTCTGGGACCATGATGACGACGATGATGCGGACGTTGGAGAGGGTGTGTCAGATGTTGAAATTCTGATGACAAGCGATGGTCATGATAATATTACTCAAATTACCAATGCCGCTGGTGATTGGAGTGTGTATGTTCCTGCAGGTACAACTTGGCAAGTCTCGACATACAGAGAAGGGTTTGATCAAGAAACTGAATCTATTGCGATGAATGCCCCCAACTCTGTAGAAATTGAACTTACAGCTGGATATGTGGACATATTTGGAAACGTAACGCACTCAGATTTGTCGAATATTGGTGAGCAAGTAGAATTAATTTTGATTCCAGCATCTGGCATGGTGCGTGATCGAATAGTGCCAGATAAGGTATTCCAAGATGAAGTGTGGAACGGTCAATGGACTGCTTCAGTTGAACCTGGCCTTTGGATTATTAGAGCAACACTGGAAGCGTCT
>CETB01111047.1_pt1 | contig 17329 bp, 15 predicted proteins | sample 356381 | NCBI WGS metagenome assembly CETB01 (sample SAMEA2622545, study PRJEB7988) | marine metagenome | biome: marine biome (ENVO:00000447); feature: deep chlorophyll maximum layer (ENVO:xxxxxxxx); material: "saline water (ENVO:00002010), including plankton (ENVO:xxxxxxxx)" | depth 155 m | reverse complement strand
ATCTTCGCCATGTGAAGGCGACGTCATAACCCCTAGACCACGAGCCCTATGTCTTCTTGGCAGTCTAATTTGGCAATAAGCATGATGACTTCATCAAGAGCAGAATCCCCGCCGGAATCAAAAGTCTGTCCCAATTCCGCGAATCATGTTCGCAGGTCTTGACTTCGGTGTCCTGCGTGAAAAAGAGACATGGCAGGCATTCGGAATTGGGGTTGTGCTCTTCTGCATAATTGGGTACTCATCTCTGACATTATTCGGACTTTCAGCATCAGCTTACGGAGTATCTGATGAAGTGGTACCAGTTCCTGACTTTGAAGTAGAAACGATGAATCGAACCGGAATTGATGATGTCGTCGCAGACGAGAATGGTATGGTCAGACTATCTGATTTGAGAGGTAATGTGGTTGTAATCGATTTCATGGCAATAGACTGCGCAAATTGCCATTATGTCCAGACTCATATCGAACAGAATTTGGACGATTGGGGGTCTCTTGAAGGCCCTCATAATGTCATTGTACTTTCTGTAGCGACTTGGTATTGGTACGAATCATTCGACCGTATAAACAGGACATTTGGCGATTTGGATTCTGATAAGCACATGTCTTGGCCTGTGGCAAATAGTGGTTCGGAAGTTGTAATCTTAGAAGATGGATCTAGAGGCGATTTGGCAGAATATTACTCGGCTTTTGATTTGCCCATAGTAATCGTAGTAGATCATGAAGGATATGTTGTTGCCAAGGAGAGTACAGGTACGCCTTTGGATGGTTGGAGTTCATTTGATTCGGCTATAGCAAGGGCTAATTCTGGCGATGCTGAAGATTTGCGATTTGGTCTAGAGAAGGCGGATCGATCTCTCACAGGTGTGTTCGTAATCGGCCTCTTTCTGGGAATTCTAGTATACTTCTCTCCATGTGCCTTCCCTGTTCTTCCATCTTACATCACCTACTACCTAAATCTCGGAATGAGGGAAGACGAGTTGCGAGAGGCAGGTAGACTATCTGGAAGAATGCCTAAGCCTATCGAGGTTGGAGGATATGCTGCTCTTGGGCAATTGACTTTCTTCGGTGTAATCGGCGCCATCATCTTCGGACTTGATGGAATCATCAACCTCTCTGGTGTTCTACATGATATTGCGATATTGATTGCATGGCTACTTCTGATTCTAGGCAGCCTCATGTTGCTTGGGTGGACATCACACCTGCTGAACTGGGTACAAGGAATTCTGGACCGATACCAAACTACAGAGACTGACGAACAATTTACCCCTAGACGAAACATGTTCCTCTGGGGCATAGGCTACAGCGCTGCTTCAGTGGACTGTACGGCAGCTGCAGTATTCCCGTTCGTAGCTTGGCTAGCTGTTGTAGGAGATGGTGCATTCATTTTCGGCATGACGGGGCTGATTCTCTCAGTGACACTGCTGATGGTGGCGGTTACTGCCCTAGTGGGCATGGGTAGGCAATCGATGCTTGACTTCCTGCGTCAGTCAACTGGCATAGTAAAGGCAACTGGTGCTTGGATGATGATGTTTGCAGGACTAGGTCTGCTAGTCTACCTGACTCAGCCAGAGCAAGTTACTGCACTTCTCTAGATATCATTGGCGCTGCATAGAGTCGTATGCAATCATGTTGAGTAGAATCTCTCCAAAATCCCTAGAATAGGCACAAATTCTGCGAATGGACTCAGAAATTCTATCCTCGAACAGGAGTGAGGATGCTTTCCTTCTACCGGACCAAAGGCCTTCTTCGTGTTCTTTCAATGCCAATTGTGCAGCCTTCAAAGAATTTCTTGCTGTCTCTATTTGGTAAGCGTCATGTGTCCTCAGATTGATCATCAGAGTCTTCAACGCATCCATCCAGACCGACAATAAAGATAGTGGATATTCATCGGGCCTCAGACTAGGTCGGGGATTAGTCTCCAAGGCTAGTCGGGCCATCTCGTGGGCGTGGTCCATCATTCTCTCAAGTGATCTTGCTAGATTGGTATGTTCAACGCCTTCTTTTCTACTCAGTCCAAGGGATCTTGAGACCTGTTGCGAATCAAGCATTGCTCCAACTTGCCTTTCAATCAGGTAGTGTAGACCATCAACTTCCCTCTCGCGCTCCTCAAAATCGGAAATCAGTTCTTCATTGGATCCGGTGAGAACTTCGAATGTATCGCGAACTAAGGAAGTTAACAGCAGATACATTCGGTTCAGACTTGCGTGTAAAGGGAGTTCTCCAGCGTTCAGGAGACTAATTAGATTCATACTACTCTCCGACTCCTCTCCAATCTCAAAACCCCTAGTGGAGCGTAGGAACCTGCGTATCTCGCTACGATCCTCTCTGCTGAATGAATTCTCGCTGAAGATAGATACTTCTTGAGTCCCAGAAAGGTATGCCCCCATCAGGTGATCGTAGAGTGCACCTTCTGGAATATCATTTAGATTCAGTTTAACGATTGTTTTGTCCTCACTGGCCTCGTCCAATGGCGTTAGAGAAAGTTCGCCCGATGCCCTCCATTCAACACGGATTCCATCTCTAGCAGAGAGGTTGTTCGAAATAATCCACGGCTTAGGCAGGCTCATCGTGTATGTAGAACCGCCCGTCAGTTGCAGTCTACGGACATCTTGCTCACCTGGTCCTATGGGCATAAAACTGCGAATCTAATTATTACTATATAGATTACGCAACTTCTCTATCAAGTACCCTTAGCGGTGCGGTCGCCGCAATGGAACCCATAATGACGCTCGTCCTGATTTTATCGCTCGTAGTTTGTGCCTATATGGCCTGGAACATCGGTGCCAACGATGTTGCCAATGCTATGGGAACTTCGGTTGGTTCACGTGCATTGACATTGAAGCAAGCTGTGATTGTTGCAGCCGTATTCGAGTTCGCTGGAGCGTTTTTCGCAGGAGATGCGGTTACCGATACGGTTCGTAAGGGCATTCTCTCAGTAGACTTCGATACAGTCACCAATGAATTCGCTAATGATCTGATGTATGCATTCATCGCTGCAATGATGGCAGCTGCAGTCTGGCTCACGATTGCTACCAGGCTAGGACTTCCAGTTTCCACTACCCATAGCATCATTGGAGGTATAGTAGGTGCTGGACTTGTACTAGAAGTGCAACATAGCACTTCGCTAATCGACTGGGAGGTTATTCAGAAGGTCGTCATGTCTTGGGTCGCAAGCCCTCTGATGGGAGGTCTGCTGGCTTTCTTCACATTCTACATTGTTCGAGGTTCAATTCTCGAGGCTGAAAATCCAATTGAGAGGTCAAAATGGCTAGCACCTATCCTAGCCATCCCTACTTTCTTCGTTCTCGGAATCGCACTCCAATTCAAGGCTCTGAAAGGATTCTTCTCTAGAGCAGAGAGTAATGGCTGGATTGAGGACAAGTATGACTGGTTACCAGTCAAGGAGAACGGTAGTTGGGACCCGTTGGCAGATAATGCTTGGATTCCAATGAATAGCATCGTTCTAGCTCTAGTAATCGCGATTATTTCTTCGGGCATTCTAGCATATGTTCTGAGGAATTACGAGTTCAAGGGAGAGCAGGATGGTTTCCATGGTGTCGAGCGAATCTTCGTCTGGCTACAGGTTATCACTGCTGCATATGTCGCATTCGCACACGGGGCAAATGATCGATCGAATGCAATTGGCCCGATGGCTGCTGTCTACCAAGTCCTCTCGAGTGGAGGAGAATTGGCAGCCAAGGCGGATGTTCCCACTTGGCTAGTTCTGCTAGGAAGTGCCGGTATTGCAATCGGTGTGATGACATGGGGATGGAGAGTTATGGACACCATTGGTCACAAGATTACTGACATCACACCTACTCGGGGTTTCGCCGCAGAATTCGGTGCTGCGACCACGATTCTGATATTCTCAATGCCATTCCTAGCTGTTCCTGTATCGACTACTCACACCTTGGTAGGTTCAGTGGTTGGAGTTGGATTGGCCGGAGGGGCCAAGAATGTCGATTTCAGAGTTTTCGGGAAGATCGTTGCTTCCTGGGTAGCCAGTCTGCCCGCAGCAGGATTCGGTTCTGTGGTAATCTATGTGGCATCTGGATCAGATCCACTCAACCTCCTTGTAATCATACCTATTTCCTTCCTAATGGTAGGATATGTGATGTGGGCAACTAGGGAAAGTGAAGTGTTCGTCGATGATGCTCTAGCAGATGCCGGTGGTGAAGCAGAGAAGGGTGCACCAACCTACTTCGAGCTCTTCCACACTCACGCCGAGGCCGTAGAAGAGACCGTCAACCACATGTTGGAGGCAGTCAATGCAGCAGCGGATGGCAAGGATGCAAGTGCTGCGATTCAGGCAACCAACGAAGCCGAGTTGAAGGCTGACAACATCAAGAATGACCTCAGGGTCAAGGTTGGTGCTGGCAAGTGGAATTTCCTAACCAGTCCGGATGAATTCTTCCACATGTTGGCTCGCCAAGACAGGATTGCAGACTATGCGCAGAATGTTGCAGAGCAGTTATCATTCAGGCCACTGTATGATAACTCTGAAGCTAGAGAACTGCTGAAGGAAATGGCAGGGGCTGTCGCAAAGACTGCTGCGGTCTATGAGGACACAGTAGCGGAGCTTCGTGACCTAACATTGTCTGGCTATACTAGGGCTGGACGGCAGAGGCTTGGAGAGTTGATTGATCAAGTCAATCTAGCCGAGCATGAGGCTGACTTGGTCGAGAGTCGGGCTGCCGGGTTCGTCTTCACCTCTGGTGAGGAAGATGCTCTAGCAGCAGTACACATGTACAGAGTACTACAGAGACTTGACGATGTGGCGAATGCGTGCGAGAGTGCTGCGAACGGCTACCTGACTCTAGTGCACAACTGATTAGGTCCAACCGGCTTCCTTGGCGACCTCTTCTGGTGTGTTTCGGTCAGCAAGGCTGAGAGCATACTCGAACAGTTTCCATGCAAATACGGCTACGATTAGTCCGGCTACTAAATCCCACAGGTAATGCTGTTTGGTAGTCAAGATGCTGCCGCATAGCAGAACATACTCGACCCACAGGATTGCTAGGAATGCCTTCGCAAAGGGTTTCTCCCCATGTTCACGGATAACCCACAGAGTAATCATCCTAGCCAGTAAGTAAGAGTGAACAATGTGCAGACTAGGCCATGCATTCCAGGGATTATCTGAGAAGTGGATGAACCCATACAATGCTGTCTCTATTCCGTTTAGAGGGTGGTCAACCCAGTGCTCATCCAATTGCCATCGTAGGTCAATCTCAGCGGGTAAAACTAGGAAGATTACAACACAGAAAATTGTCACCAGAATTAGGCCTTGCATTGCGAGAAGTAGTTCTAACCTGCCTCGATCATCTTTGGGGCAAAGTACCAGAGTCGCGGGATAGAACAAGTATAATGCTGCGTAGGGAATAATCATCCAATTGATTACAGGTATATCCCTGTCTAGAGCAATCTCAGGATCCCAAACTGTACTGAGGTAATATTCTGCAATGTTATTCGAAGTAAAGTAAGGCACTGCGACACATATTAGGCCTACTAGAAACATCTCCAAGGGGAACCAATTTCCGCCCATCATGTGGCGTCTGGTCCAACTTGATTTCCATATCTTCCAAGGCATTGCCAGCGCATGAATCCTAGAAGGATGTGGTCCGAACACGGCCTTCGCGTGTTGCTCAAGCAAATGAATCAAGCGGAGGCATCGGGCAGGACTTTGGAGCCACCAATAGTCACGATTGTAGAGCCGATTACTGCTGACAGGAAGACATTGAGGTTCGCTAGGCCGAATTCGTTTGTAGGCGAGAAGACATACTCTATGCCTGTTCCTAAATCTCCCGTGAATGTGCCGTATGCGACTACTGATAGCAGTCCGCAGACAGCGCCCAGTAGTGCACCTTTGGTCGACACCTCGCCCCACAGTGTGAGCAGGACTGGCATGACCGTGGCTGCAGCTAGCAAGTCGGCGAACAGGAATATCTCAAACACGCCGAGTGCATCGAAGGTGAAACCTCCAATAGTAGGCCCCGTGGCCAGATAGATTGCTATTGGGATTAGGCCGATTGTCAGGAAACGTGCATTCTGCAGACTCATCGTGTTATCGCTGAGATCTCCCGATATCGAAGCCACAATAGCATTCTGTAGAGTATCGACGCTTGAGCACACCAGTGCTACTGCGAGGACGATGAATGCGGCAACGAAGAGGGTTCCTGCATCCTCGATGAGATAGAAGAATGCCGCAGAAGGATCGTCCACGGCACCCTGTCCCGCGACTACGGTACCTAGCACACCCATGATGAAGACCAGTGGTAGGACAAGTCCCGCAGCCAGCCAGGCACCCTTGGTCAAGGCCTCGTCCGACTCGGACGCCCAAGCCCGCTGCCAGTTGCCCTGAGAGAACATCTCTGCTGCGGTAATTGCCACAACCAGAGCCAGTCCGGATTCGAATGAATCCATGTATGACATTGAGCCGATGCTCCATGAGTCTTCGGGATTGTATGCCTTGGCATCCGCAATGAGGCCGTTTATGTCTCCTCCAAATAGGGCCAACAGCAATGCCACAACAAGGAACATGATTGTCCACGCTTGCACACGGTCAGTTGCTAGAGATGCAGGGAGTCCTCCTTGCGAGATGTATGCTGCAGTCACTATTCCTACCATGCCCATGGCGATGAGGGGTTCTATCTCGGAGAGGGTGTCCATCGCCTTTCCTATAGCGGTGAATTCTGCAAAAAGGAAGGTGAACATGTAGAGCACGGAGATTAGTCCGACATAGACTTGCATCGGCCTTCCTAGACGAATACGGACATAGTCGGCAAGTGTGACTCCCGAAGGCAGCCTCTCGCGAATCATAGGGCCAACATAGGCTAGGAGAAGGAATGGTGTGGCAGCCGAAACTGCATATCCGACAACATCCCAGAATCCCCCGTAGTAGCCGACCTCGGAAGGCCCGAATAGAATCCAAATCCCCATTCCCGATGCAAATAGGCTCAATCCAATTCTCAACCAGTCCTGTGAACCTCTAGCAGAGAGGTATTCATCCTCATTCAAATCATTCTTTACTCCGGCTTGGTAACCTATCCAGCCAAAGATTGCTAATGTTGCAAACAGTAGTCCATATGCTATAATTTCGTTCATTTCTCTCCCTCCGCTGGCATTATCCAGATCAGGTCAAGGGTCGTCACCTTTCAGTGACCTCTCAGCACTAAGCTCCCCATTGGCCGCTCAAATCAGCGGGTAATCAAAGTTCGGATTACTTGTCTGCGCCCATGAATGGATAAGTCCAATCCTGTGGCACATCGATTGTCCTCTTCACTGAGCGCGGGCTAATCCATCGTAGAAGATTGAGGGGGCCTCCAGCCTTGTCATTGGTACCAGAAGCCCTGGCCCCTCCGAATGGCTGCTGGGCGACAACGGCCCCGGTAGGCTTGTCGTTGATGTAGAAGTTTCCAGCGGTGAATCTCAATGCCTCGTATGCAGTCTGTATATCCTCTTCATTGGATGCAAAGATACTACCCGTAAGCGCGTAAGGGGATGCCTCGTCACACAGTCTCAGGGTTGCCTCGAATTCATCGTCCTCATAGACATACACCGTTAGCACTGGGCCGAATATCTCCTCTACCATGGTCTCCGATGTTGGATTGTTGGTGACAATAATGGTAGGCTCAATGAAGAAACCAGTCGAGTCATCCGAGCCTCCTCCACAGATGATTGTGCAGGTATCTCTGCTAGCGGCTCTTTCGATATATCCTGTTATTTTGTCGAAGGATCTCTGGTCGATAACTGCAGTCATGAAATTGGTAAAGTCACGAGCATCTCCCATCTTTATCTTGCCAATCTCGGAGCATAGGTCTTCAGAGATAGCAGTCCATACTGATCTTGGAATATAGGCACGGCTAGCAGCCGAGCACTTCTGCCCTTGATATTCAAATGCCCCTCTGAGTAGTGCAACAAGCAGACCTTGTCGGTCACATTCTGGGTGTGCTACAACGAAGTCTTTGCCTCCAGTCTCACCAACGATCCGTGGGTAGGAACGCAGGTTCGGCAGGGCCAATCCAATCTCCTGCCATAGTCCCTGGAATGTTGCTGTTGAACCAGTGAAGTGAAGTCCCGCAAAGTCGGGATTAGCTAGAGCTACTTCTGTAATATCAGCACCTGAACCCGGGAGGAAATTTATGACTCCTGGAGGCAATCCTGCTTCCATCATAAGTTGCATCAGGACATAGTTCGAATGATATGAGTTACGACTGGCTTTCCAAATGCTTGTGCAGCCGACTATGGCTGGTGCACTAGGTAGATTGGCGGCGATACTCGTGAAGTTGAATGGAGTGATTGCTAGTACGAACCCTTCCAGAGGTCTGATTTCAGTTGAATTCTTAACTCCTTCCGGAGAGACGAGTGGTTGGAAGTCATCGTGGAATCCTCTCGCATAATGACAATTGAATCTCCAGAAGTCGATGAGTTCACACGCCGCGTCGATTTCGGCTTGGAATGCTGTCTTTGATTGATTGAGCATGGTTGAGGCGTTGACCTTCATGCGCCAGTCTCCGGCTAGAAGATCGGCGCAGCGCTCGAAAATGGCACATCGCCCCTCTAATCCGAGATCAATCCACTCCTGTTGCGCAGCAACCGCTGCAGCACAAGCAGCCTCCATCTCATCCCTTCCTGCCAAGTGCACATTAGCAAGAACATGGCCATGATTGTGCGGAATTAACTGGGGCACAGTTACTCCTGTGTATACCTCTTCTCCGTTGATAATACAGGGTATCTCAATGATTTCGGCCATCTGGCGGTCAATCTCTGATTGCAGAGATTCTCTCTCTTGACTTCCTGGTTCATATCCGAGAATGGGCTCGTTGGCCGGATGAGACATGGAACTCGCTCTGAGATTCCATCTAACATTGTTGCGATTGTATAATCAGATGATTTCTGCGTCCTATGTCCACTCGGTTGGCTCATCCTTCTTGGCCTTCTTCCAGGCTCTGTAACACGACTTACAGACTGTGACTCTCCTTGCCTCTGTGGACAAACCAGACTCGCCCCAGACATCGACTGCCCTGTCAAAGGCTAGTCTCCTGCCTCCGATTTTCTTGTCTGCCCAATTGTCGCAGTCGGCCACATCGCACTTCTTCTCGCCGACATACTCTTCCTGCTTCTTCTCGGAAGCACCAGAGGCAGCAGCAGCGACCTGTCTCCTCTTGCGGGCATTCGCCTTGAATCCCATGACAGGGGGCCATAGTTGACCGATTAGAAGGTTGCCTCGGCAGAGGGGAAATCGAACGGCCCTTCTTTGCTAGCAACTGATGCTCGGCGGTCTGGGCCGACGCCTACGCTTACTACAGGGATACCAGCTAGAGTCTCGATTCTCTCGATGTACTGCTTGATAATGTCAGGGAATGCATCGAACCCGGTGCCATTGTCTCTAGAAGCGTCTGCCATCTCAATCCATTCGTCTAGTGAAAGCGACGGGAATCCGATGTGGGTCTCGTAGATTGGTTTGCAGCGAGCAAGGTCTTCGCTGGTGGTTGGCATTACATGAATCGTCTTACCATCCATCTCGTAGCCAACGCAAATCTTCAGTTCATCGAGACCCCCTAGGACATCCAACTTAGTTACGACTAGGCCAGTATATCCATTGATTCGATTGCTTTCACGGAGAGCGACCATGTCCAGCCAGCCTGTTCTACGAGGCCTTCCTGTGGTTGTACCGTACTCGTTTCCAATTTGCGCCATGTGTTGGCCTGGTCCTTCTTCGAGTGATAGTTCAGTAGGGAATGGTCCGTTTCCTACTCTGGTTGTGTATGCCTTGGTGATTCCAAAGCATTCTTCGACATGCCCGGGATGAATGCCAGCACCATGTGTAGCATTGGCCCTACTAGTGACTGACGAAGTCACGAATGGATAGGTGCCCTGATCTATGTCGAGCATTGCTCCTTGTGCGCCCTCAAGTAGGACATTTTCTCCATTACTTAGTGCAATATCTACCATCACACCAGTTGGCTTGATTGCTGTACCGAAGCGATTCAAAATCCACTGCAGATCTGATTTCAGTGAAGAGGCGTCGATTGCTTCTCCGACGCCCACTGTTGACAGTTGCTTGGTCATCCTCTCAGCTTGCGAAGCTAGGGACTTGTCATCAGCAATTAATCCGGAGATGTCCGCGAATCTGATGCCGACTCTCTCAATTCGGTCGCGATAAGTCGGGCCGATTCCTCGGCCAGTAGTCCCGACCACCTTGTCTGCTCCATCATACAGCCTGTGGAATGGAAGAATTACAGATGCCCTCTCGCTGATGAATAGCCTAACTCCTTCCGGCCTCTCACCTGTGAGGTCGTGCCATCTATCGAGTTCCTCTTCGAGTACCCACGGGTCGATTACCATACCATCTCCTAGAACTAGGTTACAGTGATTGTAGGTAACCCCAGAAGGAATTTGGTGTAGTTTGAGAGTGGTATCTCCGACTACGATTGTATGGCCCGCATTGTTGCCTCCTTGGAAGCGAACAGCCCAGGTAGACTGCTCGGCGAGTTGGTCTATGGCCTTGCCCTTACCTTCATCCCCCCACTGGGCTCCGAGCACAACGCTGGCAGGCACCGTAGCGAAGGGCAGTGCAGAGGGCGAATCAATGCTTTGGCTGAATACGGGACTGATTTCTGATGGTTTTCGGGTGGGAAGCGATTATGAATGGCCGGCAGGTCGGCCGGTCTGCATGGCTCAGAGGCATCCAGAGGCAGAGAGGCGCCTGCTTGACAAGTGGATATGCATGAAGTGCAGCGCTACCCATCGCGGCAGCAAACCGCGTGCTTGCCGAAAGTGTGGATACACAGGATTCCGAAAGAAGGCAGTAGAGCGTAGAAAGACATGAGCATGGCAATCGGCTCTGCGGCAGTCGAAGGATTCGCCCTCAGTATTGGCCTGATTCTAGCATTGGGGCCGCAGAATGTCTTCGTGATGCGGCAGGGATTGATGAAATCGCATGTGTTTGCTGTCTGTCTAGCCTGCTCTATTTTCGATGCTGTCCTGATTACAGCTGGAGTGTTGGGAATGGGGGCCTTTCTTTCTAGTATTGAAGGAGCAGAGAAGACGATTGCAATTGGGGCGACATTGTTTCTCGTTGGATATGGATTTCTCAGAATCAGATCAGCGATGAATCCAGAAGGAATGTCGACTGAGGGAGAGGGCGAGTCTAGCCTCAAGGCCACTATTGGGGCTGCTGCTGCATTCACATTCCTCAATCCGCATGTATATGTGGACACTTTGTTGCTAATAGGGGGCACTTCAAGCAGATACCTAGGTGATGAGAGAATAGCCTTCGGAATTGGTGCCGCTACTGCCTCATTCGTATTCTTCTTCTCGCTTGGATATGGGGCGAAGAGTCTCTCAGAGGTTCTGAACAAGCCTAAGTCCTGGAGATACATCGATTTGTCGATTGCTTGCATTATGTTTTTCATCGCCGCTGCAATAATGCAGCCTCATCTATGAGAGTATTTTCTCGAGAGCATCAAATAGCATTCCTACTTCCTCAGTTGTGTTGTCCATATGAGGAGAGACTCGTAGCAATCCTGCTCTGCTGGTGACCAATATGGAGTACTCGTCCTGTAGTCTGCGGGCGATGACCTCACTGCTCACGCCTTCTGGCATACGGAGACCGATTATGGCGCTTCTTTCATCCTCAGAAATTGGAGATACGATGCTGAGTCCAATGCGTTTGGCTTCATCGATAACCTTGTCCGCGAGTTTTAGATCATGCTCCCAAACCTCTTGTATTCCGAAGTCACAAATCTCATCCACCGCTTTGGCTAGACCCAAGGCGGCTCCGAAGTGTATTGTTGTGTACTCGAAGCGACTGGCATCCCGAGGTAATGTCAACCTCTCAGCGCGTAAATCCCAGATGTCATCATGACTCCTGAATCCCAATAATCCGGGGTACATGTCTGGAAGTACGGATGGTGAGATGTATCCAACAGCAGCCCCGTAGGTCCCGCGCAGCCACTTGTATCCAGATGAGACGATTACATCTGCTCCAGAATTGGGGGCATCGATTGGGACCATGCCCATCGATTGTGTTGCATCGACCACAAGTATTGCACCAACCGAATGCGCAGCATCTGCTAATTTTCTCAAATCGTATCTCTGCCCACTAGAGAACTCAACATGTGAAATCGTAACGACGGAGGTATCCTGATTAATAAGAGAAATAATGTCATTTGGTTCAGTATAGAGGTCTGAGTCATGATCTGCTAGCCTGACTTCAGCACCATTAGCATCGGCAACTCTAGTCCACGGATAGACAGTCGATGGGAAAGAAGCTCTGGTTGAGACGATATTACTGCCCTTAGGAGGAGATTTGGCCCATGCTACTGAGCATAGAAGCTCAGTAGCACTGGATCCTACGCACACATCCTCGACTTTACAGGATAGTAGTCTCGCAGTGGCTCTTCTCAGTGGCATCATGCCATTCTTCTCTGCCTCGCCATCAAATTCTGCAGCTCCTCCCCTGGCCAATGCATCTGACCACTCCATCGAGATTTGATGTGCTGCTGGAGATGTAGTAGCCACATTGGCATAGGACAGATTTATCCAACCAGACAAAGAATCCCCGATGGCCCCTAGGGAGCATTGCACTTCAAGGCTCAGGAGCCTCTGACTTCATTCAGAAGAGTCTCTAGAACGGTCTGAACCTGCAGGCACATCGGCCCGAAGTGGATTGGAAGATTGGAGTCATTGAATATCTCATCCAAGATTGAAGCGGTCATCCCCAGCCTCAAATCCATCTCCTTATTCTTGTTTAGTAACCACTGTTCTACTGCATCCTTGGATGAGGTCCTGATGTTACGTGGAACCTGTGCGTCATCAAACTGTCCAATTACCTGAGCAATCTGCTCAATCCTAGTCTCGATATCAGTCATTGGTACCCCTCGGGCCCGGCGACCTGAGGAGACTCCTTAAGCGCATCCCCGGAATATCAGAAGTGTCAACCCAACCAAGCGGCCCATGGCATATCGGTATTGGAATATCCTATTCCCTCGCCTTCTGAGTCTAGACCAATCAGACCTACCGATACTCCTGAATCAATCAACTCTGAAATACCCCATTTCATAGAGGTCAAAAGTTCTGAAGAAGAGTTTGTGAATCTATCATGAACTCTGTAACTCAGAAGAGCGGTAGTAATTGCCTCGCCCACTCCTGTGGCTGCAACCGAGGCTCTTTCATCGGCCCAGAAACCCGAGCCGGGCAAGGGTACATCTCCGACCCTACCGGCGGGTCTGTGACTGGTGCCACCAGTACTTGTTGCACAGGCCAGAAGTCCGCTGGAGTCACGGGCAATAACTCCGACCGTATCTCCCTCGCCACCGTGAGGAGGTCGGCCCTCTACTGGGGCCTTGGTGTGGCCTCTCTGATCGGCCCAGATTCTCGCCCCGAGTCCAGCAAGGCCATTTATCTCCTCATCGAGGAGATCTTTTGCTACTCGTATCGGATTGGGTGTTTCTTCCATTCCGATTACGAATCCAATCCTGCCATCCGAAGTCTGAATCGATGCATCTAGAGAGACTGATCCATCGTTCCTGAAGACGCCGCCTGTTCCTGCATTGAAAACCGGATCATCTTCCAGTACCGCACAGGCTTCTACGGCTGCGTCGATTGCCGAACCGCCAGATTGGAGAATCTCGGCCGCCACTTTAACCGCCATCTCGACATTTAGCTGCCTATCGGGACCCGGTCCCGCTCCTCCATGTGCCACTACTGCAGGTGTCGTCATCATCTCAACTCCCAGTAACTCCCCGAGTATTGGCCTCACTGAGCCTCAAACGCGTCTGCATTAGGAAGGCTAGGAGGAAAATGATTCCTGCCACTCTAAATGCGGTGTGATAGGCCCAAAGGCCCTCTCCTTGAACTGTCAGCGACCAGATATATGCAGCAGTTAACGGGCCGAAAATCCTAGCTAGTGCACCATATCCTTCCTGCGCACCCATAACCATGCCTAACTCATAACCTCTAATTTTTGTCTCGAAGGTGAGAAGTGAGGATTGAGTAGGTGAAAAGAGACCATTTCCTATGGCCAACCCTGCGGATGATCCGAAGATCAACCAACTGGCTTCGTATGGTACATATGGTATGCTAGCAATTCCAGCACCACATAGTAGGGTTCCGATTAGCATCAATCTAGACATATTGAATCGTTGTGTCAAAGGCCCGATTAATGCACCTTGGACAATAGCGCCCAATAGGCCAATGAAAGCGAATACCCATCCATTATCTAACTCGCTCCAGCCTAGTCCTCCACTATCTGGATCCATCGAAGTAAACAGAATGAATGTTCCATGCATCATACTGAATCCCATTAGGAAGAGGAAGTTGATTGAGACCAACGAGGATACTGTGGGTAGTTTCATGACTCCTGCGATTTTACTGAACATACCTCCGAATTCTTTGAGAATTGAGTCCTCCGAAGATCGGCGGTTATCTTCAGGTAGACTTTCTGGCAACCGAGTAATTGCTAACATGAAACTGATTAGGGAAAGAGCGCTAGAGAATAGGCAAGGGAGCAGGTACGGATGGTCTATCCAAATCTGCCCGTCGAAGGGAGCTCCGAAACTTTCAGAGGGATCGGATAGTAAGCCGCCAATGAATGGTCCAATCATGAATCCTAGTCCGAATGCAGCCCCTATCATGCCCATTCGCTTGGCTACTTGTTCGGGCTCAGAGATATCTCCAATGTAGGCGCGCGCAACTGCGATATTTCCGTTCCCGGCTCCCGCAAGGAAGCGAGCGATTACCGCCATAGTCAAGCTTCCAGATAGTCCGAAGACGGTGAAAAAGATGGTGTTCGAAATCAAACCAATCATCAGTATTGGCCTGCGACCCATTCTGTCGCTCAATGAACCTAGAATTGGAGTGAAAATAAATTGGGCTAGAGAATACACCGAGATGACAATGCCAACCCAGAGGTCTCTGCTTCCTACATCAGTGATACCGTCTGCAGTGGCAAGGTCTTGCACGAAATAGGTTAGAAATGGAATCACAATTGTGAATCCAATCATGTCAACTAGAACAACTAGGAACAGTATTCCCATCGGTGATTTGTCTTCGTCCGACATCCTATCCCGTCTGCTACGAGAGGAAGAGGGCCTTGAGCATTGATGATGCTTCAAGCCGAGGGTTGGGTATCTGTTCCCTTCGAGATTGTGTCGATTACCTTAGCCAGACGCTCGACCAGAGTGACTTTCTCCTCTGCGCCGACGAGAGCATGCTGCAGAACTTCGTCAAGAGAGTCAACGGGGAGGACCTCGACCTTCTCCTCCCACTTCTCATCCATCAATACATCCTGCATGTTGGCGCGAGGTATGACGACTCTTTCGATGCCGGACTTGGCCGCGGCTTCAATCTTAGCGGTGACACCGCCAACTGGGAGAATTTCTCCTCTGACAGAGAGTGAGCCTGTCATTGCTAGATTCTGTTCTATTGGAACGCCTTCAAAGGCGCTGATTATTGCTGTGGCCATAGTGATTGATGCGCTGTCTCCATCGACATTGTGAGTCCCAGGGAACTGGACATGTAAATCGTAATCCTTGATGTCCTTGCCAGTCAACTTCTTGACGACCGCGCTGATGTTAGTTACGCTCTCATTTGCTAGGTCCGATAGCCCGCCAGTGGCGATAACTCTGCCAGACATTCCTTGAGCCGGAGTAACCATTGCCTCAACAGGCAGGACTACTCCTGAATAGTCGGAAAGACCGCTGTCTGCACCTAGTACGGCTAGGCCGTTTACTCTGCCTACTCGGTTTCCACTGTTGACTAGCATAGCATACTCTGCCTGCCTATCCAAGTAGCGATCGGCTACTTGTTGCTCTAGAGGTTTGGCAATCATTCTCGCCCTAGTAACATGTTCTGGGCCTGTGAATTCCGCACTCTCTTCTGCAGCAAGATCACCGGCTATTCTGACTAGTCCACCTAATTCTCTTAGCCTAAGAGAGAGTTTTCCCCTACGGCCGGCTCGCCTTTGGGCCTCCTTCAGAATGAGTGCAATTGAACCCTTGTTGAAGTGCGGTATCGGCTTGCCTGAACTCTTCTTCAGTTCATTCCTTACCTCTTGGGCAATGAATCTGATGAGGCGTCGGCGATTGCGCTCGGTGTCGGGCATGTCCGTGTTTACATAGACCTCGTAGCCGTATCCTCGGATTCGGCTTCTCAGGGCTGGATGCATGTTCTGAATGCTGTCTAGATTTCCTGCAGCGATGAGAATGAAATCAGTCGGAACTGGCTCAGACTTGGTGAGCGCACCTGATGAGCGTTCTGAGCGACCGCTAATGGGAAGTTCCTTCTCCTGCATCGCGACAAGCAGAGCCTGCTGCTCTTCCATTCTGAGCATTCGGATCTCATCAATGTACAGTACTCCCTTATTGGCCCTGTGAACTGCCCCGGGCTCAACTCTCTCGTGAGCAGGGGTTGCGAGATCGGCTCCCGATTGGAATGGGTCGTGCCTTACATCGCCTAGAAGTGCCCCGGCTAGAGTTCCAGTCGCATCGATGAATGGGGGCTCGTCGTCCCTCTCGTGCTTGATGAGCAGTTTCGGGGTATTTGCATCCTCTCCCGCTGTCAGGCGGGTTCTGAGGAAGAAGTATCCGAATACTAGGATGAATGAGCCAAAGATGAATGTTAGAATCTCGCCGCTCGAAATAGTGGCTAGAAGTAATGCGGCGCCAATTACAAGGGCGATGAAAAGAAGGGTTCTGTTTGTCCTCTCCTTCTGTATCCTAATCTGTGCTTTACGCTCAGAGATAATCCTAGAGCCTCTTCCAGCAGGAACTGTCCTGACTCTTGGCTCATTCTCATCTTCTTGGTTTCTGAACACTAGAATATCTTCGAGTTGTTCTCGAGGCAGGAACTCTGTCATTGACCTAGAGAGCATCGACTTGCCAGTCCCTGGCTCGCCGACCATGATGACATGTCGGCGCTGCTCCGCGGCTTTCCTGACTACAATCGAAGCTGCTTCCTGGCCGATTACTTGGTCAACGAGTTTGTCTGGAATAGGGACTTCCTCGGTGGAATTAATCTGAACTCCCTCAATCCATTCTTCGATTGGGTTTTCACAAATTGGATCTTTGTCCTCAGACGCTCCGAAGGCTGGACCGTCTTCCCACGACTCGAGAGCATCCGCTCCCTCATTCACCTCGTCCTGAGACTGCTTGGAATCACTCATCTACGCTCCCCCGGGGTACTCCCTGATGCTCGCACCTTCTTGAAGGTGCGTTAAACAAGGCAAAGGGAAAACTCGCCTATTGGCGGCGGCGAAGGTACTCTTCGCCGTAGTAGTGCCACTGTTCCATGGTCCATCCCGGAGGCAGTCCCTCAGGAGGTAGTGGCGG
>CETB01017911.1_pt1 | contig 17370 bp, 14 predicted proteins | sample 356381 | NCBI WGS metagenome assembly CETB01 (sample SAMEA2622545, study PRJEB7988) | marine metagenome | biome: marine biome (ENVO:00000447); feature: deep chlorophyll maximum layer (ENVO:xxxxxxxx); material: "saline water (ENVO:00002010), including plankton (ENVO:xxxxxxxx)" | depth 155 m | reverse complement strand
GATCAGGCTTCCCAAGCTTTTTCGTTTTCAGTTAGTCGATTTATTGTCACAGATTTTCTAAGCGATTTTGTAGGTTCTGACAATATTTATGATCGATTGAGAAGTATTTTTATCAGAGATTCTAGTAATGACACTCTTACCGAATTGGAGACTTTAGATGATCAAACCCAAAACATTATTAACCGATTACAAGATGATTTTTCACTATTGTTTTCTATAGGTTTTCAATCTAAGCAATTAGAAAATACAAAATTCAAGTCAGATAAGATTCGAGTTTCTCAAAATCATCAAATTAACAATTGGGATCAATTAGTTGATGTTACTGACAATTTAATAGTTTTATTGGAAGAATTTTTAATTATTTTAAATCAGCTAATTAAAACTTTGGAAAGAAAAATCAATTTGATTGGAATCACAGAGTATTTAGGAATAGTTGAATCTGTTTACTCTAATGCTAAATCTTTAATTAGCTATTTAGTAGAATTTTTCTCAGAGAATAAAGAAAATTTTGTTTATTGGATTTACTCAGATTCTTATAGGGAAACGTCGAGCTTTAATGGTGCACCGTTTGTTGTTGGTGATATTTTATATAAAGAGTTATTTTCTCAAAAAGAATCTGTTGTTCTTACTAGTGCAACATTAACGTCTGACGAAAAATTTGAACACATAAATTTTAGAACCGGATTTCATCCACATGAATCAATAGTACTGGGATCTCCATTTGATTATAAAAATTCAGTGCGTTTAATCATCCCTAATGATGTACCTGATCCACGAAACGAAAATTACTTTCAATATGTATCTGAGTCGATAAAAATTATCTGTGCTAATGCTCCCGGAGGAGTATTAGCCTTGTTCACTTCTTATTCTGCACTTAATTCGGTATATGAATTTATCAAAAAAGACAAAAACATTAATAAAACTATATTAGCTCAAGGTGTTCATGGTTCTACTAGGAATTTACTTCAAAGAATTAATAATGACAATGAGTCATTGATTTTAGGTACTAATTCATTTTGGGAAGGTGTTGATTTAAAAGGTGCAGCTTTAAATTCTCTAATTATTACTCGACTACCATTTGAAGTTCCGTCAGATCCCATATATCAGGCGAGATTTGAAAACTATGATAATGGGTTTAATGACTTTGCAGTACCTAATGCAATAATTAAATTTAGACAAGGTTTTGGCCGACTTATCAGATCTAAAGATGATAAAGGAATATCAGTGATTTTAGATAGTAGGATAGTCAAATCTTCATACGGGAAAAGGTTTATAAAATCTTTACCTGATATTCCTTTATCTCGAAACTCTATCAATGAAATGGGTAATATAATTAGTCGCTGGTTTAATGATGATATTGATAAGTAAATCCAAATATGATTTGGAATCTACACTTTATAGTGGTCAATCTTTTTTATGGAACCCGATTTTGAGTGATAGCCTGCAAGCTCATGAAATAGTTTTAGATGAAACTCGATTTCGAGTCCAACAGTTGTCAGATAAAGTAGATGCCATTTATCCATTAAACCTTACTCAAAATCAATCATTGATTTTACAGAACCATTTAAGGGTTGATGATGATCTTGGTTATATTTATCAATCAATAGAGTCTGATAAATATTTATTATCTTCATTTAAAAAGTTTGAGGGATTACATCTATTACGACAAGACCCTTGGGAATGTCTTGTGACATTTATTTGTTCAAGTAATAACAATATGAAACGAATTAAATTAATGCTAAACAAATTAATTAATTCATTTGATAATACCCATACAGATTCTTTGGGAGAATACAAAACTTTTCCTACACCTGATCAAATTATAGAAGCTGGTGAAGAACATTTAAGATCTTTAGGTTTTGGTTATAGGGCTAAATACATTTTTGAAACTTCTAGAATAATTTTTAATGAGAATATAGATTTGCTCAAATTAAGATCTCAAAATTATGATGATAACTTAGAACAATTGACAATGTTTCCAGGAGTGGGAGATAAAGTTGCTAATTGTGTAATGTTATTTTCTTTAGATAATTTGAATGCCTTTCCAGTAGATGTTTGGATTAATAGAGTTTTAAGAGAAATTTACTTGAATGATAGTAAGAATAAAATTGCAGATTCGAGATTAAGAAGTCATTTCCAGGCTTATTTTGGAGAATATTCTGGATATATCAATCACTATTTATTTCATTCAAGAAGAAATGATTGAAAATCATCTTAAGAAGTCATTTGAATTATTGACTGGATCTGTAATTATTTTTCTTACAGGATAATTTATGTCAATATTCTCTCTATCAAATCTTTCATGGATTTTTTTAATTAGTTCACTTTTTAGAGTGAAGGTTGATAATCTGTCTATAGCCTGAATATAAACAAAAAAATCAATATTAGAATCTCCAAAATTAGAAAAACCAAAAAATGGAGGAACATGTTTGATTGATAATGGGGAATCATTAATTAAAGAGGTTGCTTCTTCTAATACGAATCTTTCAACATTTTTAAGGTTTGATTCATAGCTTACTCCGCATTCTACTAAGACATTCATTGCAGGGGTTGGACTATAATAATTTGTGACAACACTATCGGCCATTTTAGAATTAGGAATGATAACTAAGTTGTTGAAAATGCTCCTTATTTTGGTACTTCTCCACCCTACTGATTCAACATATCCTGAATTGCCATCATCCAGTTCAATAAAATCACCGGGGCGCAATCCTCCATCAGTTACCACGAAGGTACCAGCGAAAAAATTACTAAGTGTTGGTTGTACTGCTAGAGCTACTGCTAATCCACCAATTCCTAATCCTGCTAAAATTGGACTAACTGATATGCCTAAGTTATCTACTGAAACTAGAAAACCTATCGAATAAATTGCTAAAGGTAGAATTCGCCGAATTATTGGAAGTAAATTGTCGTCTAGTTTTGTGGCAGTTTTTTTGGAAATATTGACTACATACCAATATATAGATCTATCTCCTACCCTGGCTAATAAAGTTGTAATAAATATTATTAGCCCTACTTGCCAAATATTCTCAGCAAATACTTCTGTGCCATTTAAGGGACTTATTAATTTATCATCAGAACTGATTAAAACTAGATAACTTGAATAAATAGATGTCAATAAAATGACAAAAATTAGAGGCAGTCTACATTCACGGACTATTACAGTTATTAAACTGTTATCAGCCTGTTTTTTTATTATTGTCTTAATTATAAATAACAATAATAGAGCTATGAATACAGCCAACCCTATGATGATTGCTATAGTAATTGTGGCTCTGAGTAAAGATTCAGAAATTATCATATAAAAACCTGTAGAGGTATTATATATCTATTGGAAAGGAATTTATAAAAATGTTGAATAATTTCCTTGACCTTATGTAGTATCAATTTCATAATTTGATCCTGTAATTTATTCAATAGAGAAAAGTATGGACTTTCAAAAAGATTCTTATGGAGACGAGCTTAGATTAAAAGCAATTGAAAAATTTGATTTGATTTCTGATCTCGAACAATTAGAGCAATTTAAAACTGAACTATTAGGAAGAAAAGGTTCTGTAACAGAATTAATAAAAAATATTTCTACTCTTCCGTCTGATGAAAAAAAAGATGCTGGCAAGAACGCTAATTTAATTAAAATATTTTTTCAAGAATTAATTCAAGAAAAGTATGAACAGTACCAATCTAACGATGGCGACTCGCATCAATCAATAGATTTGAGTCTTCCGGGCCGTCGAAGATTTAGAGGTTCATTTCATCCAACCACAGTAGTTTTAAGAGAGATCTCTAGAGTATTTACTGAAATGGGATTTGATTCAGCAGAAGGTCCTGAAGTAGAACTAGATGAATATAATTTCCAGAAATTAAACATACCATTAGATCATCCTGCTAGAGACATGTGGAATACACTTTGGGTAGATACAACCAACGATTCTAACCTTAAGCCATTATTGATGAGAACACATACTTCACCAATGCAAATAAGATTGATGGAAAAACAAACCCCTCCAATTAGAATCATTGTTCCTGGTAAAACTTATAGATATGAAGCAACTGATGCAACTCATGAATGGCAGTTTTGTCAGGTAGAAGGATTAGTTATTGATAAAGGGATTACTTTTGCACATTTAAAATCTACTTTAGAAGAATTTGCGCAAAAGATGTTTGGACAAAAGCGAAAAGCTAGATTTAGGTGTGATTTTTTCCCTTTTGTTGAACCGGGTGCAGAAGTTTCTATCGATTGTTTTAAATGTGATGAGGGTGGTGTATGCAATGTTTGTGGACCCTCTGGGTGGATAGAAATTATGGGTGCAGGAATGGTACACCCTGAAGTATTAAAAGGTGTTGGCTACGATCCTGAGGTTTATTCTGGGTTTGCTTTTGGAATGGGTGCTGAACGTATTTCAATGTTGAAGAACGGTATTGATGATGTGCGGTTATTTTACTCGAATGATTTAAGGTTTTTAAAACAATTTTCCTAGGATTGATATGAAAATTCCCGTATCTTGGTTAGAAAAATATATTAAATTAGACGGTTTAGATATTACTCAATTAGCTCATTTGATGACTATGGCTGGTACTGAAGTGTCTTCTGTAGAACATATTGGAGAATCTTGGGATTTTGAACATTTAGTGGTAGGTGAAATTGTTGATATCAAACCTCATCCCGATGCAGATAAGCTAAGGTTACCAACTATTAAAATTTCTGAATCAGAAATTCATACTGTAGTATGCGGAGCCCCAAATTTATATGTCTCTCAAAAAATTGTTTTTGCAAAAGAAGGGGCAATACTTTTCAACCCAAGATCAAATAATCATGAGATTTTGAAATCTGCGAAAATTCGAGGAATAGAATCTTCTGGAATGGTTTGTTCATCTTTAGAATTAGGTTTAGGTGAAGACCATTCTGGAATTTTAGAATTAAATTCAGATATTCCCATTGGCACTCCTGTCAAAGATTTTTTATCGGATATTGTTATAGAAACTGAACTCACTCCAAATAGGCCAGATTGTCTTTCAATAATTGGAACTGCCCATGAAATTGCAGCAATAACAAATCAAGATGTTGCCTACCCTGAAACAAGCTTTACTACATCAAATAAAAAAATCGAAGATTTTATTGATATTGAAATATTGGATTCTGATCTCTGTCCTAGATATATGGGAACAGTAATCCACAATGTGCATATACAAGAATCTCCTGATTGGTTAAAAGATGCATTGATCAAAACTGGTCATAGGCCAATAAATAATGTTGTAGATATAACCAATTATGTAATGTTGGAATTTGGTCAGCCATTACATGCTTTTGATTACAATAAAATTCCAAATAAAAAAATTGTAGTTCGCCAATCAAATGACGGTGAAAAGATTGACACATTAGATGGAGAAACTCGAACATTGGAATCACCCATGTTAGTCATAGCGGATGATGCTAATCCTATAGCTTTGGCGGGAGTCATGGGGGGATCAAATACTGAAATAGATTCTCTTACTACTGATGTGTTTCTTGAAGCAGCCAATTTTAATGCTTCAAATACAAGATTCACCAGAAATGCATTAAACATAAGTACCGAAGCTTCTTATAGATTTGAAAGATATCTTCGCCCAGAGTTAGCTGAACTAGCTTTTGAGAGAGCAATTTGTTTGATTCAAGAAATTGCTGGAGGAATTCCTGTAGAAAGCCACATAGACATATATAAAAAGTCTGATGATAATTTAGATGTTCAGTTTAAATTATTAAATCTTAATAAATTACTGGGAACTGAATTCTCTTTATCTGAAGTATCTAAAATATTCAAATCATTAGGATGCTCAATTGAATCGAAATCTGCCGACTCAATACTTGTAACTCCACCAATTTGGAGATCTGACATCAAAATCGAATCTGATTTGATTGAAGAATTTGCTCGGATTTATGGATATGATAATTTACCTACAGCAAAAATAGATGCAATTATTCCTGATCGTGAGGATAGTACGTATATCAATTTACGTGAAAACATGAGGGATAGTTTGGTATATGCAGGGTTAAATGAGACTATATCTTATGCTGTAGTGAATCTAGAAAAATTATCTAAAACTACAGATGCTTCTCCGGAAATGTTTGTAAAAGTCAAAAATCCAATGGATTCTACTAAGGATATTTTGAGACCAAATTTGAGAGTAAATATTTTAGATACTCTTTCAAACAATCGTAGATTAAATCAATCAGACCCTATTCAAATATTCGAAATTGGTAGGGTGTTTGGAGAGTTCAAAAATTTTTCGTCACAAATCATGCCTGATGAAAAAGAGCACTTAATAGCTGTTTTGTCAGGAAAAAGAAATAAAGATAATTTGTGGGGAAAAACGACAGAGTCTGTAGATTTTTATGATGCCAAAGGGGTTCTGGAAACCTTATTTGAATCTACACAAGTTTCATTTCAGCTTTCTGAGTGTGATGATATTTTTTTCTCAAAAGGTAAATCTGCTCAGATTTTAGTTAACTCATTACATGTTGGTAATGTTGGAGAAATTGCTGATTATGCTTTATCGCATTTTGATTTAAATGAATCTGTAGTAATGGTTGAAATATTTTTGGAAGAAATTTTAGAAAAATCTGAGATTATTGAACCTCAATATACCAGGCCAAGTAAATTTCCATCTTCAGAAAGAGATATTGCATTATTAGTTTCAAATGATATTAAATCTGATCAAATTACCGATTTGATCTCAAAAAACCCTTTAGTTGTGGATACTTACGTTATTGATTTGTACAAGGGTGAAGAGTTAGAGGAAAATATAAAATCTATGACTTTTAAAATTGTTTTTCAATCAATTGATTCAACACTTTCTACTAGTGAAATAGATAATACTCAACAAAAAATTCTTAAGTCATTAAAACATCAACTTAATATAGAGCAAAGATACTGACATGCGACAAAATCATTACCATGCAGATATGATTAGTGTTGAAGATGCAAGAGAGAAAATTCTCGAACATTTTGTGACATTGGATTCAAAATCTGTGCATATTTTAGACTCTATGGGATTAGTAGTGTCAGAATCCATCAAATCCCCCTTAAATATCCCACCTTTTAATAATTCAGCTATGGATGGGTATGCTGTAATTTCAGAAGATACTAAATTAGCTTCTAGTGATCATGTAGTTAATTTAAAAATATTAGAAACTATAAAAGCTGGATCTGTTCCCTCTGAAAAAGTAATAAAAGGTACTGCTTCAAGAATAATGACTGGAGCTCCAATTCCTGAAGGTGCAGATTCAATTGTTCCATTTGAAGACACTACAGAATTAGATTGGAATATAAATTCTGACAAATCATTTGTTGGAATAAAATATCCCGGAAATGTTGGTGCAAATTTTAGAGAATCAGGAAAAGATTTGTCGATTGGTGATGTTGTTGTAGAAAATTTTTCTATTCTTACTCCCTCATTGATTGGATTGTTAGCTTCAGTAGGTCTTGAACAAGTTAAGGTTATTAGGCCCCCCGTGGTTTCTATTTTATCTACTGGAGATGAGTTAGTGGAGCCTGGGCTTTCGATTGAACCTGGACAAATATTTGATAGTAATACATATTCAATTTATTCATCAGTATTACAATTAGGTGCTATACCCAAAATTATTGGAATTGCACGAGATAATAGACAATCTGTAATAGATATGATTGAAAAATCACTGAATTCAGATTTCGTCATATCTTCAGCAGGTGTATCTAAGGGTGACTATGATGTTGTAAAGGATGTAATGGGTGAAATGGGTAATTTGAATTTTTGGAGTGTGAATATGAGGCCGGCAAAGCCTTTAGCTTTTGGTAAATTAAAAACTCATAAATCATTTGTTCCAATAATTGGGTTACCTGGTAATCCTGTAAGTTCACTTGTTGCATTTGAACAATTTTGCAGACCTGCAATTAGAAAAATGATGGGTAAAACAATTAATGATAGGAAAATTATTAGAGCTAAACTGGTAGATTCTATAGAAAATTATGATTCTCGTAGAGTTTATGCAAGAGTCATTGTCGAATCAAAAAATGGTGTAAATGTCGCAACAACTACTGGTGATCAAGGGTCAAATATTTTGACATCCATGGCAAAAGCCAATGGTTTGGCAATATGCCCTGAAAATATTGAACGCGTTTTGCCAGGTGAAGAAGTTGATGTAATTTTATTAGACGATTCTGTTGATTTAAGCTGATTGTTCAAGTAATCAAACAAAGCTATAATATCGAACAGTTTGTTTCATGATAAGGAGAAAATTTATGCCAGAATCACTCGTTCACTTTAAAGGGAACATTGTTTCTGTAAAAGATGCAAATGTAAATATTATGACTCATGCTCTTCATTATGGAACAGCTGTTTTTGAAGGTATAAGAGGTAATTGGAATGAAGATGAGCAAAGGATGTTTGTTTTCAGAATGCATGAACACTATGTTAGGTTGTTACAGGGAGCCAAAATGTTATTAATGGACATCCCTTATTCAGCTGATGATTTATGTGAAATTACTATAGATCTAATTAAGAAATCACAGTATCAACAAGATTTATATATCAGACCATTGGTATATAAAAGTGAAGAACTTGTAGCTAATTTGAAATTGCAAGAATTAGGTAGTGATTTTGCATTGATGATGGTTCCTTTTGGCGCTTATTTGGAATCTGATGGAGCTTTGAAATGTTGTACTTCTTCTTGGAGACGAGTTGACGATACTATTATCCCCCCACGAGTAAAAATATCAGGACATTACGTGAACAGTATTTTAGCTAAGACTGAGGCGACTTTAGCTGGTTTTGATGAAGCTATTATGCTTACTCAGGATGGATACGTTTCAGAAGGTTCTGGAGAGAACCTATTTTTAATTAATCAAAACACTCTTATTACTCCACCTGTTGCTGATAATAACTTAACTGGAATTACTAGGGACTCTGCAATTAAGATCGCTAAGGACGAATTAGGATTACAGATTTTAGAGAGAAGAATTAGAAGAAGTGAATTGTACTTTGCTGATGAAGTTTTCCTAACCGGTACTGCTGCTCATATACAAAGTGTAGGTCAACTAGACAATAGGAATATCGGTGATGGTCTTCCTGGTAAAATAACAAACCAAATTAATGAGGTTTATCAGCAGGCTATTAGAGGTAATAATAGAAAATATAGAAATTGGTGCACTGAAATAGAAGTTAAATAATTATTTAAATTCATGTAAATCTAATTTGTTTAATCCCTCTGCGGGGTAAAAGTTTCCATTCTTTAGTTCTTTTATTAAATCAGATTTTGAATGAACGGGATTTTCAAATACAGTACAACTTTTTCCTATTCCTTGAATAGAGTGTGCATCACTACCGCCTGTACCGGGTTTATTTAGAATTTTTGCTATTTCTAAAGTGAATTTATTTTCTTCAAGTGTGTTGGCACCATTTGTTACTTCGATGAAATCAACAATGGAAAATAATTCATGTGTAGCAGCTTCTTCAGCAGTTTCTGGGAAATGATCCCAGCTTTGAAATAGTAAGTTTCTATTATAGGGTGGTTTGTTGAAAAAATTACGCATGGGGTGGGCTGAAATTAGTACCCCTCCAACTTTATCTACAGCTTCTCTTAGTACATAAGGGTTATGAGTACCGGGTGCATGAGCATCCATCCCTATAGCAATAATATGCCCCATATTTGTATCAACTTCTAATCCTGTTATTATGCTGAGAGGACTGTTCTGAAAATTCTCTTCAACCATTGGTTCTGACCATCCCCCACCGTGTTCACTAAGATGTGCAGCATTTAATCCAATTCTTTTAGCTTCGATCATTAATTGTTCTGGTAATAAGCTACTATCAGAGCTTCCTTTTACTGTATGTACGTGTAAGTCAACTATAAACATATATTTCCTAACTTGACGAAAGAATGGGAATTAACCAACCAAATATAGCATCAAAAGTAATGAAAATACCTAGTAAACTTCGCCAGTATTTTGATGAAATTATATATAAGAAAACAAAAGATATTAAACTAAATCCTATCACTACAAATGTATAGATAATGTTTGGGCTTCCTAATATTTTAAAAGATATTTGAGATTCAATAAGAATAAATATAAACCCGAAAATTACACCAAATATGGCCATAGTAGGGTTGATAAAAATAATTACAGGAAAAATGATTTTAGAAGCTGTTGTATCTTTAAATAAATTAACTACCCAACTAACTTGATTCCTATACATTTGAAATATCACAAAACAGCCTACACTAATAAGAATAGATGCGAATAATAATCCTGATGCTACTCCTGCTATTAATACATCCATTATTTTAATTTTCCTGAATGAACAACTTCAGAATGTAGCCCATGTTTCATGGTTAGTAATAAGTGGATTGCGGTAGCAGTTTCTTTATTTGGGGCTTTATAAAATAAAGTAGGTCCTGCTCCACATAAAACCACTTCTTCTCCTACTAATGATTTAAATACCTTTCTTTTTTCAGATAGTCCATCAAATATTTGATCAGCAATATTGTCAAAGCAATTAAACAATAGCTCGTTAGGTATATCAGAATTGTTACGAATTCTAGCTTCAAGTTTTCTAGTGAGGCCTCCATTAGTGAAATTGTGATGAGCTAAAGATGAATACATCAATTTAGTTTTATTAGCATGATTATGATTGTTAAATAGTAATACAAACCATATTTGATTGTTTGTATCTAGTCGCCTAATTGTTTCTCCTTTATTACTGATTACAGACAATCCTTTTTGTATAAAATAAGGAACGTCAGATCCTAATTTGGATCCTAGATATATGAGATCCGATGTATTTAAATTTAGTTTCCAGAGTTTGTTTAATGCTATTAATGTGGTTGCTGCATTACTACTACCCCCACCTAACCCTGATGATAAAGGAATATTTTTGATTAATTTGACACCAATTCCATTATCTAATTGAAATTTATTTTTTATCAGAAAAATAGTATTAAGTATCGAGTTATATTTTTCATTTAACTCAACATTTGATTCAAAATTAATTTGATCAGAATCTGTAAAAAATAATTCATCTGTTAATGAAATATCAGTGACTAAAGAAGTGATGTTGTGAAAGTCGTCAGATCTTTTGTTGATAATTTCTAATGTAAGGTTAATTTTTGCTGGAGATAATAATTTTAAAGTATTCATGTTTTTTATATTTCAAGAAATTTTTCAAAAAGTTTCACCCAGTTCTCAACTGTTAATTTTTCAGGTCTAATAGTTGCATCCAATTCAGCATTGCTAATTAATTGTTTAGCTACAGGTAATGATATTTGCAAGCCATGTGAAAGTGAATTATGTAATTGTTTTCTAGGTGCTGAAAATCCACCATAAAGAAAATTTTTATATGATTCTAGCTGATCCCTGTTTATTAAAGGATTATCTAATAAATCAATTTTAATTACTGATGACATGACTTTTGGAGGAGGTCTGAATGATGAAGGACGAACAGTAAATAAAACTTTTGTGTTAGCAAATGATTTGAAAAATGCGCCTAAAATACCTAGTTTTGAGTCTTTTCCGCAAATGTTATTTGCTACTTCTCTTTGAAGCATTACTACAGATATTTGGGGAGGATTTGATGAGGTTAATAATGAAGTTAATATGTGAGTGCCAGCGTTGTATGGCAAATTGGATATAAGTTTATAGGGCATCCCTAGTAAATCAATGATATTAGTATTTAAATTGTTAGCATCGGATTCTAATATAGTTACGTTTGTACAGTGTTCAAATTTTTTAAGAGGCCCATTGATCAAATCTCGGTCTATTTCTAAACCAATAATATTTGCTTTTGATTTAGCTAAAAGACTTGTTAAAGATCCTTTACCCGGACCTATTTCTAAAATATTGTCATTTTCTTTGATATCAGAGTGGGCGATGATTTTATTGATGATGCTATTGTCATGTAAAAAATGTTGGCCGAATTGTTTTTTTGCTACCAAATTAATATCCATGATTCATAAATCATTACGGGTCGAGCACCTATTTTCGTTCTGTCGTGGTGACATATAACAGTATAACAACTCAAAACAAGTTACCCTACGGCACCCAAAACTTACCGCTTACCGCTGCTTTCTTCCGAACCTGACGGGGTTCACAGAGTTTTGCCGCGTAGGACTTGTTTATCAACATTATTAAACTATTAAAGAGGTTACTTCGTTTCAGGTCTCTAACAGGAATTCAGTCTCGCTAGAGCGGTTTGCGAGTACAGGGCACCGCTAACTCCCCACCTAGCACGACCCGAATAAATAGTAGGTCAGGATTTTATGGGTGTCAACGAATGGTGGGGGAGGAGGGATTCGAACCCACACGCCTTTCGACACTAGTTCCTAAGACTAGCGCGTCTACCATTCCGCCACTCCCCCAGATTCATTCATTATACATTGCTTTGTTTTTTGGATGGGGGCCTATAATTTTTTGACTGATTTCTTGTGCGAGATTGTTTGGTAGATGTTTTTTTGAAATTAGTTTGTCTTTTAAATCTGTTAGATTTATGTAATAGTTTTGGTGAATCAAATGCTTTCATATCACCATAATTAAAGTCTTCTAGAAATCGTTTCTCTATATTTTCTCCCAAGACTTTTTCTATACGTTTAACCATCCCTGAATCTTCAGGGAGCATAAATGTATAAGCTTCACCTTCTTTAGATGCTCTGCCAGTTCGTCCTATTCTATGGATATAAGTATCGACAGTTGTAGGCATATCATAATTTATCACGTGAGTTACATTAGATACATCAATACCCCTAGAAGCAATGTCTGTTGCGACTAAAATGTCATATTTTCCTTGCTTAAATCCATTCATTGATTGCATTCTTTTGTTTTGAGACATGTTCCCTTGTAGTGCTACAACGCGGAATTTGTTTTTCTCTAAATCTGCAAAAACTTTTTTAGTTCTAAATTTTGTTCTAGTGAATATTAGTATTTGTCCAGTTGGGGTAGAGTTAAGAATTTTCAATAAAGCGTCTTTCTTCATCTTTTCATTAATTGGGTATAAATGGTGAGAAACAGTTTTTGCAGGTTTAATAGTCCCGATCTGAATTGTTTCTGGGGAGTCAAATATTTTGTCAGTCAATTGTTTGATGGGCTTGGGCATAGTAGCTGCAAACAGTAAGGATTGGTGTTTATTGGGAAGATATGTAAGGATTTTTGTTATATCAGGAAGAAATCCCATATCAAACATCGTATCTGCTTCATCCAAAACTAACACTTCTAAATCATTTAGATGTAAAGATTTTTCTTTAAGATGATCTAATAACCTGCCGGGACATGCTATTAGTATGTCCACACGCCGCTGTAATCGTGTGACTTCTGGTTTTTTATTTACCCCACCATAAACTGTTAGGCTTTTTAATTTAGTATATTTTGATAACTGTTTAACAGTTTCATTTATTTGATCAGCTAACTCTCTAGTGGGTGCAATTATCAAAGCTTTTATACTTTGGCCATCAGCATTAATTAATTTTTGAAGAATTGGAATTGTGAAAGCTGCAGTTTTCCCTGTACCAGTTTGGGCTAATCCCAAAACATCCCTACCCTTTAATGCAACAGGGATCGTACGTTCTTGGATAGGTGTAGTAGTTTCATAGCCAACAGATTCGATAGCATCCAAAATTCTAGACGAGATATTTAATTCATTAAAAGAAGTCATATTGTTATTTGAATAGCATAACAGTCAATTCAGTACTTAGATAGCAATAAATATTTAAAGATATACAATGTCTCAATGTCTCAACAGATGCATTGGAAAAACATTCTAAAGATTAAGGATTTTCAGAACTTATCATTCTCAACATTTTTACATTGGATGGGGTTTGGAATGGAGCATGTTGCATTAGGATGGCTGGTTGTTGAAATGACAGGTTCTCCATTTATGGTTGGAGTAGCAATGGCAATTCGCATGCTTCCAATGTTTTTGTTCGGAGTGTTCTCAGGATTTTTTGCTGATAATTTTGATAGAAGAATTATGTTGCGTTTAGTTACATTTATTTCTGGGACTATACCTATATTCCTAGGGTTTTTGTTAATAATAGATCAAGTAAATATCATGATTCTTTTAGTGTTTTATATGTTTTCTGGAACAGCCTTTGCTTTTATTCTTACTTTAAGGCAAACATATATTTATGATGTTGTTGGTGAATCAGGTGTAGTAACCGGTTTATCTTTATTGCAAATATTCTCTCAGTTTGGCGGTATTTTTGGGTCATTTTTATCAGGTTGGTTGATTCAGGAATTTAATGTTGGTATTCAATATATTGCTATTGGTTTATTTTCTTTTGGGTCATTTTTAATTTTACTGAATGTTCGAACACCTGGAGAATTCCGAGGAGATCAATCAGATAGTTTTATTGATAGCATGACGAATTATTTTAAACTGTTAAAAAATCATTCAATCTTAATTACATTGATGATATTGGTTTCTATGTCAGAAATTTTTGGATTTACTCATATGACATTAGTCCCTGTTTTTTCTAAAGATGTTTTATATCTAGGAGCATTTGGTTTAGGAGTTTTAACATCAATTAGGCAACTAGGTGGGTTTGCTGGATTAGTCGCTTTAACTGTTTTTCAATCATACAAATTTAAAGGGTTATTGGTTTTATTAATTACAACTATTTTTGGTCTTACACAAATTGCTGCTTATTTTTCCTCTTCATTTATTTCTTTCGCTATTATTTTATTTTTAATTAATGCTTCTGCTATGTCAGCTGACACATTGTTCAAATCTTTAATGCAAGTTTCTGTTCCTAATAAGGATCGTGGGACAGCAATGGGCTCTTGGGTTCTTAGTATCGGTACTGCTCCGTTGGGGCATTTGGGATTGGGAGCAATAGCAGACATGAGGGGCGCAAAATTTGGTTTTTTATTTAACGGTGTCATATTGTTCGGAACAGGGTTGATATCTTTAACTTTGCTAAAAAATGTTAAAAAAATAGTTTTATAGATATTAAAAATTAACACCTATAGAATATTCTGATGCGGAATTCCATTCTTAAATCTTCAAATTACAAGTGGTATGTATTTTTTGCTATGGCTACTGGATCTCTTACTAATGTGATTCATCATGGAGCTGTGAGTATTGCATTGCCTACATTAGCCAAAGATTTCGATGTTTCTTTAACTATTATTCAATGGGTAGTTTTGGCAGAAGCTTTAACGATTAGTTCTATGTTGCTTCCAATGGGTAAATTGTCGGACACAATTGGAAGAAAACCTATATATCTTTTAGGGTGTTTGTTTTTTGGATTGATGTCTTTGTGTTCTGGCACTTCTACTTACATAGCTGCGATGATTGGAATTAGTTCTCCTATTTTCATAATGATTCCTTTTAGGGTGTTGCAAGGTTTTGCTGGAGCAATGATTCAAGCAAATGGAATGGCAATAGTAACTTCAGTTTTCCCAGATAATGAACGGGGTAAAGGACTCGGAGCTCATGGAAGTATCATAGGAACTGGAGGAGTACTAGGCCCTATAATTGGAGGTTTTTTAATTACTTATGCTAGTTGGAATTGGATCTTTTGGATTAATGCCCCACTATGTTTATTGACCATATCTGCTACATCTTATGTTTTAACTTCAAAACAATTTAACAAAACAAATCTTAAATCTGTGAAATTTGATTGGGTGGGAGCTACTTTATCTACACTGATACTGTTATCTTTATTAATTACGTTATCCAACGGAAGTAGTGTTGGGTGGAGTTCATTATCAATTATTGCCGGGTTTATAGTCTTTTTGATTTCTTTAATATTTTTTATATTTTGGGAATTAAAATGTTCTAACCCTATGTTAGATTTATCTTTATTTAAATCACCAGCTTTAAGTGTTGGAGTTGGTTCAAACTTTTTATCATTTTTAGGTATTTCATCATTTAGATTTATTATTCCATTTTTTTTACAGGCAGCTTTGAAATATTCACCTGCACAAGTATCTTTAATATTGGTTCCTAATGCCGTCGCTAGAATATTACTTGGTCCTTTTACTGGGACATTATCAGATAAATATGGAATTAAAATTTTTACCACTAGTGGTTTAGTTTTGTCAGGAATTGGTTTGATTTTATTGGGCTTTATGCATGAGTCGACTTCATTTTTAAATTTGATGACTTATATCATGATATTTAGTTTTGGTTCAGCTATTTTTATGCCTCCTAATCAGGCATCAATATTTTCATCATCTTTAAAAAATAATCATGGAGTAGTATCTGCACTAGTGAATCTGTCTAGAAATTCAGGGAATGTTTCTGGAATAGCTATAGCTACAGCTATTGTAGCTGCCACTATGCTAGCTTTTGGGTTTTCATCAGATGTAGAGCCAGTAATAAATGCTAATGCAGGAAGTAATTTGTTAAGTTCATTTATTTTGGGAATGAAATATGTATTTATAACTATGGGGATAATTCAATTTATTGGAGCGATTGCACACTTTAGAGTCAAGAAAATTATTTAGCTGTTTGTCCACCATCAACAGGTAATTCAGCTCCTGTTATATACGATGATTCATCAGAGGCTAAAAACAATACTGCATTTCCTACTTCTTCTACTAACCCTGCCCGACCCATAGGTACATCTGAAATCATTCCTTTTCTAACTTCAGGATCAGCTGTTCCTTGTGATGTAGTCATAGGGGGTAGAATGCCTGGATGTACAGAATTGGCTCTAATTCCCTTGGAAGCGTATTTTACAGCTACAGATTTGGTCATTAATCTTACTGCCGCTTTAGAAGCACTATATCCCATGTGAACATAATTTTGAGCTATAATTCCTGAAACAGAGGAGATGTTTACAATACTGCCCTTTGATTGTTTTACCATCAATGGAATTACTGATTTCATCCCTAAAAATACACTTCTAGAGTTAACATGCATTACTTTATCGAATTGTTCAGTATCTAGGAAATCTGGACCTGATGAGCTAATTCCAGCATTATTAACTAATACATCTAATCTACCGAATTCCTTTGTGATAAATGAGATTAATGATTCCCATTGATCTTCTTTAGTTACGTCTAGATGTACGTAATTGGCAGAAAAGCCAGATTCATTAATGTCAGTTGCTAAGGATTTGCCTAATTGATCTTGAATGTCACACAAGATCACCTGAGCACCTTCTTTAGCAAATAGTTTTGCTTCAGCTGCTCCCATTCCATTAGACGCACCTGTGATGACACAAATTTTATCGACTAATCTCATTGAATTTCCTTAATGAAATCATGGAAACATATCATATGTACGGAAATAATTATAATTTTATGGCTGATTTACCAAATGGTCACCTAATTTTTTAACACCATTATCTTCACCATCATAAAAATGGAATGTAAAAATATCTTATAGTATTGTTACAAGATTTTTGTAAGAGGTAAA
>CETB01172405.1_pt1 | contig 17379 bp, 23 predicted proteins | sample 356381 | NCBI WGS metagenome assembly CETB01 (sample SAMEA2622545, study PRJEB7988) | marine metagenome | biome: marine biome (ENVO:00000447); feature: deep chlorophyll maximum layer (ENVO:xxxxxxxx); material: "saline water (ENVO:00002010), including plankton (ENVO:xxxxxxxx)" | depth 155 m | reverse complement strand
GCGACGTCATAACCCCTAGACCACGAGCCCGGCTCTCCTTCGAATTGTTTCGCACTCAAGAATGATTCTGAAAGCTCATGAGACAATTTTCGAGATCCTACCATCGCAACCCGAAATAGAACACGTGCCAGCAACCCTGGTTCTACCATTGCTCATCTTTATCAGCTCGGCCCCGGAGACTCTAACATAGGTCTTGCATTTCATGCAGAATCCGCTATGTTCTGCCACCATGCTCTCTCCTAGCCATTCAAGACTTCAATTTTTCACATAGTAGGGGGATTAGTGATAAACTCGATATTTTTTGTAAAATCGCTGGACTGAGAGAATATTATCGATTTTATTATGAAATAATGTTCTGATAACATAGGTTATCGGCACAATAATCGACGGTATTTCTTCAGAAATTTTCGAATCTACGTCAAATTACAAACAATAGTAATGATTTCATCAATTAACAATAATGATTTAGACCTTCAGCACTAGTAGAATCAATAAGTCTTGTTAGAATTTACAATGACTCCATTTTTGATTGTAGTTTTCACGGGAGATGATCCGGGTGTCTGACACCATGAGGCAGCATAGGGGGACCAAAGAACATTCATGTCTGCAATACTTCCTTCTGCGATAATTCCTCTCGGCTCCTCACCATCGAACATTGTTGTAGCAGGGTTTCTGGTTACTGCGACCAAACTAGCGATAGGATCAACGCCCAGTCTGTGTGTAACCAAACTCCCAATCAATGGAAGCGAAGTGATAGGACAATTTGGATTGAAATCAGTAGCAATTGAAAAAGGCCAATCTTCGGAAATACACTTTTTTATTGGTAACTCCAGACTCTTACCGAGGACATAAGGAGTTCCGGGCAGAAATGTCTGCACGGTTCCCGATTCTGCAGCACTTACCCTAGAATCATCATTCGAACATGCAACGTGATCCGCGCTAAGCGACCCAAGCTCAGCAGCCAAAGCAAGCCCTCCACTATCTACGAACTCATCCACATGAAGCCTAGATGGCATGCCAAAAGACTTGGAAGCTTTCACTATGTCCTCTGTTTGCTCATTAGTAAACCACCCATGCTCGCAGAAAACATCCACCCATTTTGCTAAGGAAAGCTCGGAAATTACAGGCAATTGTTCTGTAATCAGGTGTTCAACATATTCTCTTTTCCCCATCTCAGGAGGAAAGTCATGAGCTCCTAGCCAAGTCGCCCTAATGTCTAGATTAGTAGAACGATCAATTTCAGAAATCGCCTCTAGCAATTTAACCTCTGAATCTAAATCCAAACCGTATCCACTCTTCGCCTCCAATGTAGTGGTTCCATTGTGCATACACTCCTCTGCTCGTGAAATACCACTTTCTACTAGATGCTGTTTTGGTGCACTACGAGTGTTGCGCACTGTCTTCATTATCCCTCCACCAGATTTAGCAATTTCTCGGTAAGTCTTCCCACCTATCCTCATAGAGAGCTCTTCTGTACGGTCTCCAGCCCACAATAGGTGAGTGTGACTGTCAACAAAGCCAGGCACCACTGACATCCCCTTGATGTCAATTACCTCAACTCCATCAGTCCTACTTGTCGATGGATACCAAGGTGCATATTCGGACAATATCTCCTCAGAAGGCGCGACTCTCTCCACGACTCCACTGTTAATCATGATAGCCATGCCCGGCGAGTGAATCAATAATCCCCTATCGAGCAGTCTCTCCCCTGATAGGGGATCTTCATCGTCACCAGTAGACAGGTGCGCTATCTCGCCACAGTTGTGCAATATAGTCCTCATAATGGCCCCCAAATTCCGATAGTTGAAAGAACCCGCGCTCATGCCGAGTACGTGGAAGGCATTATTCTCGGTATAGAAAGCACTGCTCACACCTTTTCATTCGGAAGGGTAAGCACAGGAGGCGAACTCTTCCCCTCTTTCTCATCCCTTTATCGTCCTGAAGAGGGGGGAATCCATCCTAGAGAGGCCGCAGATCATCATTCTGTGAAGACTTCTTTTTTGCTTGAAAGATTAGCAAATAGTGAAGATTTTTCATGGGAATCTGTTGTTGCAGTAGCATTCAGTCAGGGCCCGGGTCTCGGACCATGCCTGCGTGTAGGTGCATCTGTAGCAAGAACACTGTCGACAAGACTCTCAGTCCCACTTTTGGGTGTTAACCACTGTGTCGCTCACATTGAGGTAGGTAGGAATCAAACTGGGTGCAAAGACCCAGTACTACTCTATGTGAGTGGCGGGAATACCCAAGTAATCGCAAGAGCAGACGGCAGATATCGTGTTCTAGGAGAAACGCTTGATATCGGAATCGGCAATATGCTTGACAAGTTCGCTAGAACTCAAGGCATACCTTTCCCAGGTGGTCCAGAAATAGAGAAATTAGCGAGCGATTACTCTAGCAATGGAAATGCGAGCCTAGATGACACAACTCTCCCATATGGTGTCCATGGCATGGATTTGGCATTTTCCGGAATGCTCACATCAGCAGTACAAAAAATAGTTGATGGGAACTCCCTGGGAGAGGTCTGCTGGTCTCTCCAGGAACACTCCTTCGCGACTTGTGTGGAGGTAGCTGAGAGAGCACTAGCCCACACTGGAAAGGACGAACTACTGCTCGGAGGTGGTGTAGCCTGCAATGAGCGACTCAGACAAATGAGCCAACTCATGTGCGAAGAAAGGGATGCAGAATGCTTCTGGCCAGACAAGCCTTATTGTATTGACAATGGAACTATGATAGCTGAGTTGGGTCGTAGAATGCTTGAATGTGGTATAGAAACAGAAATTATGGATAGCGGTATTGACCCATCACTCAGGACCGACAACACAGCAGTCGTATGGTCGTAGTATCGCGAACTCTTATGAGAGTCAGTAGGGCCGGTTGGATGAGGATTGATTAGACGGTGCAGAGAAGGAGAAGAAAGAAGGCAGCTCCGAAGAACATCTTCGGAGCCACTTCTCAAGCCCCTTCCAAAACACAAGGTAGCAGTATTTCTAAGTCAAAACCACCGAAGTCTAGATCACCAAGAGCAGCCCCCCCATCTTTACCGGGCTCTAGACCAAAACCCAAAGCCCAACCCAAACCCTTACCGAAAAAACAAGTCGAAGACCTAATTGAGGAAGAATCCGAAGAGATCGAAGCAACTTCAGAAGAACAACATCAAGAACAACAAGACGAAGTAATATTGCAGGATCAAATTCTAGGAGATACCGGCGTCGAAAGCGACATACCAGAGAAAAAGCCCCCCAAGCCGAAAAAGAAGCAAGCCACAGCTCCAATCGAAGAAGAACCACAAGTAGAAGACTCAGGAAAAAGCCTCAAGGCCAGGCAGATAATTGAAGATAGCATGCTAAAGGCTTCTCTTGCCGCCGTGGAAGAAAAAACGAACCTTGTTAAGAAAAAGGCAACTCCAGATGAAAAGAAGAAACCTCAGAGAAAATTCCGTAGTAAGACCTCATCATATCAGCCGGCAAATAGGGCTAGAAGACTAGATAGAAGCAAACACATGGAATACAAGTACGAGATGCGAGGACTCCTAGTGGAAATTGGGGTTTCTGAAGAGTACCGTTCCAACCTTCTAGCAACAATATGGGCGCGCGGCGAGAGGCAGACGACTAAGGAAGCCAAGGAGTTCTTGCAAGAGAAGCTAGAAGAAGGCGTTATCGATAATGATCAAATGACATCTCTGGAAGGCGTAGTAGACTCATACACGATACGCCGATAGTCTGAGAATGGTTCTTGGCATGCAACCCCTTGGAAGATACATGCCAACAAACGAAGTTTCCGAAGATTCTGGAACGCTGGGGTCGTCAGGAACTCCTCCCTACAGACGAGGGATTCACCCAGGCATGTATAGGGATAGATTGTGGACAATGAGGCAGTATGCTGGTTTCTCATCTCCCAAGGACACAAATTCACGTTTCAGGAGCCTGTTGGAAAGCGGACAAACCGGGCTCTCCATCGCTTTCGATTTACCTACACAATTAGGACTAGACTCAGATGATCCACTTTCTTCAGGTGAGGTAGGCAAGGTCGGCGTGGCAATTGACTCCATTCATGACATGAGGGAGCTGTTCGAATGCATTGACATGGCATCTATTTCGACCTCAATGACAATTAACGCACCGGCAACCACCCTTCTCGCCCTTTACGTTTCAGTTGCAGAAGAGAAGGGAGTACCAAGGTCAGAGCTTTCAGGAACTGTGCAGAACGACATTCTCAAGGAATACATATCGAGGGGACTGTACATTTTCCCTCCGAATCCATCAATACGACTGACTACAGACCTTATGTCATGGTGCAAAACAAATACCCCTAGGTGGAACACGATTTCAATTAGCGGCTATCACATGAGGGAGGCCGGTTGCACTGCTACTCAAGAGATCGCTCTTACATTATCGAATGCGATACACTACGTTAGGGAGGCGATAAGCAAAGGAATGGCCATTGATGATTTCGCTCCAAGAATTTCTTTTTTCTTTGCTTGCCACAACAATTTCTTGGAAGAAGTAAGTAAGTTCAGAGCTGCTCGACAATTATGGTATGAGATGGTTGAACACGAATTTTCACCTTCCAATCCTAAGTCATCCCAACTGAGATTCCATACTCAAACATCAGGAGTCACTCTCACTGCACAACAACCCATGAACAACGCAATTAGAGTGTCATATCAAGCACTATCATCAGTTTTCGGAGGCACTCAATCTCTTCACACAAACAGTTTCGATGAGGCACTTGGATTGCCTACAGACGAATCTGCTAGAATCGCTCTTCGAACACAGCAGATTATCGCTGAAGAGACTGGTGTAGTGGATCACATAGATCCTCTGGGAGGATCTATCGTAATTGAGTCACTAACAGATTCACTAATTGAAGATGCTAGAATTTTGATCAATGACATAGAGTCAATGGGCGGTGCAATGGAATGTGTGAAGGCTGGTCTTCAGCAGAGAATCATTCACGAAAGTGCCTGGGACCAACTAAGAAGGGTGGAGGGGGGCGAGGAACTAGTTGTAGGCGTCAATTCTCATGTGGACGAAGGAAACCCAGATTTCGAAGGGTTAGTTCTGGATACCAAAGAAGCCGTTAGAAAGGCCTCTAACCTATCCGAGATGAAGAAAAATCGCGATTATTCAGCCGTAGCTGACTCTCTTCTAAAAATTAGAGAATGCTGCAGAAGCGACTCTAACCTGATGGATCCAATAATCAGTGCAGTAAAGGCTGAAGCTACCGTAGGAGAGATAAATTCAATCCTCAGGGAAGAATTTGGTACTTGGGTAGCCCCCAGTGGTGTTTGAATGTCAGATGTAACAGTAGACCATATCGGTATTGCTACCAAATCACTCGATGAGTCTCAACAAATCTGGTCTACTCTGGGATTCACGCCAGGCGAGGACCAGACAAATACGGAACAGGGAGTGAAGATCAGATTTATGCATGGAAGCTCCAATACAAAAATCGAGCTATTAGAGCCATTGGGAGATGCAACTCCCGTGGGGAAGTTCATTTCTAGGCACGGCCCCGGAGTCCAGCAGATCGCCATCCTAGTGGAAAATATCGAGGAAACAATCTCTAATTTGCTCGATATAGGGGTAAAAATGGTATCTCAAAATCCCACAATTGGTTCAGAAGGACAAAGGATTGCCTTCGTCCACCCTTCTTCTGCTGGTGGAGTATTGATTGAACTGGTAGAATCAATCAAGTGAGAATCATCAAAAAGCAAATCTTTTTCGCAATATCATGATTAGTACGTTGAGTAGAATAGAATTGCTGGATAGTTCCTCATTTGCAGCAATCGAGGCAGAAAGGGATTTCGTCAGGGACTCCCTTGAAGTTTTGAGGGCAACCGGGAAGATTTCTAATGATGCTTTCCTAGACGCAGGCACGATTCAAGGGGGCTTGACACTTCTACTGAATCTGATTTCCCAAGGGATTTCTGAGGTTGAAGCAGTCGCTCAACTAGACGGTCTAAAGTCAAGGGCTCTGTTGCTCGAGGAAAAATATCCTGGTATGGACGAGAAGGTAGAGGAATTGAGAAAATAATACTCAAGTATTACTCAGGTAATATTATATCCATAGTAACATACGCTTAAGCATGCCCAAGATAAGTCTAGACATGCCCAACGAGATAGTATCCGACTTGAAGGAACATGTGGGGGACTCGAAGAAATTCGTCAGTCTCTCCGATGCAATTAGGACCGCATGTAGGAAGATGTTGGATCAACTAGACGAAATAGACGCAAGGCACGGGAGGTGAAAGAATAGATCCTCCACAAAGAGATGAAGCAATAGATGCCATAGGTATTCTAGTACGTTACATAGAGAAATGCGGACCGGAGCTAAGGGAGGGATTGGAAAAGACTCCTGAAAGGGTGATTCAGTCATATGATGAGATATTCTGCGGATATTCTCAAGATGCTAACGAAATCCTAGACTCCACATTCAACGCTGAAGGCTATGATGGAATCGTCCTGCTAAGGGATATGGAGTTTCACAGTACTTGCGAGCATCACCTCCAGCCGTTTTCCGGAAGGGGCCATATTGCTTACATTCCAGTGGATAGAATAGTTGGTATTAGCAAGCTTGCGAGACTTCTCGACATGCATTCGAAGAGACTCCAGAACCAAGAGAGAATTACTCAATCTATAGCCAACGATATCGTGGATAATTTACGACCCTTGGGCTGTGCGGTAATTCTTGAGGCACAACACGGTTGCATGAAGTGCAGAGGTGTAAAGAAGCAGAGTGCAGTAATGACTACCAGTGCTATGCGAGGCGTGTTCTTCGACAGAGCAGAGGCTAGATCTGAGGTACTTCAACTAATAAGAAGCTCAGCGGTGCAGGGGTGAAACTTCTGCAAACATACCCAATCGTCGAGATATTCCACTCTGTTCAGGGAGAGGGGTTCCACTCCGGAATTCCCCATGTCTTCATTAGGTTTGGAAACTGTAACCTCAGGTGCGATTGGTGTGACACCGACTTCATGTCCTTCGAAGAGTTGGATATAGACTCGATAGTTGACGAAGTACTCGATTACGAATGTGATAGGGTGATTTTCACTGGTGGGGAACCTGCAATGCAGGACCTGTCTACCATTGGGAGAAGGCTGAAGGACCACGGCATCTCATTGTCGATAGAGACCAACGGAACAATGCCCGTAGACTCCATTATCGACTGGATTTGCGTGAGTCCCAAGGATCAGTTGTACCCTAATGTCTCCATAAAGCAGCGTACTGGTGACGAACTCAAAGTAGTGTATTGCGGACAGGACTTGGCAATGTATGACGAGTTGAGAGAAGGATTCACACATCACTACATCCAGCCATGCTATGTCGAAGATGATTCTGTCGAGAAGAATGGCAAGAGTTTCCAGGTAGTTGAGAGACTTGTCAAGGATAGCCCCGGATGGCGACTGAGCTTGCAGACACACAAGTGGATGGGTGTTCTATGACCAGGTCGGTTATCTCTCTCTCAGGAGGCATGGACAGCACATGCCTCCTGCTGAGGATTATTGCTGAGGGAGGGAAGGTGAGTTGTTTATCATACGATTACGGTCAGAAGCACTCGATTGAGATACAACGTGCAAGGGACAACATATCCTACCTTTCCAATAAGGGGTACGAAGCGGAGCACATTGTAGTGGACTTGAAGTCCGCAATGAAATCTCTTAGTTCTGCTCTGACCAGTGAAGAAATTGACGTACCAGAGGGTCACTACGAGTCTGAGCAGATGAAGCAGACAGTTGTTCCCAATAGGAATGCTATTTTCTCATCTATACTATACGGTCACGCCCTCAGTACATCGATATCAGAGGACTGCGATGTAAGGATTGCCTTGGGGGTCCATAGCGGTGATCACGAAATCTATCCTGACTGCAGGCCGGAATTCTACGAGTCTCTTGAGAGATCTTTTTCCTTAGGTAACTGGGGTAGTGAGAGAGTCTCCTTCTACCTGCCATACATTTCTGGGGACAAGGCGACTATACTTCAGGACGCCTTGGAATCTTGCCGTTCTCTTGGGATAGATTTCGACACCGTTCTTGCAAATACCAATACCTCTTACAATCCGGATAAACAAGGTAGAAGTTCTGGAAGGTCCGGTGCCGATGTTGAGCGGGTTCTCGCGTTCCATAGAATAGGTAGAAAGGACCCTTTGGAATACGTGGACGATTGGGTAAGAGTGCTAGAGTATGCATTGGAACAGGATAGGAAGTGTCTGTGATGGGTTACAAGCTTCCTAGACCTCACCATGAGAGGGATGCGGAATGGAGAACGAGACTGACAGAATTGCAATACCACGTGACTAGAGAGGCTGGCACAGAGCCTCCCAACACCGGTATCCACTACCTGGAGGACAGGAAGGGAGACTACCTATGCATATGCTGTGGACATCTGCTATTCACCTCCGAGATGAAGTATAACTCGAGATGTGGATGGCCCGCATTCCACACAGAGGACGAAAACGCGGGAATAAGGAGGCTAGAGGATAGGTCCTTTGGAATGTTAAGGGTCGAGGTGAGGTGCGGCTCCTGTGATGCCCATCTAGGTCATGTATTCGACGACGGACCTTTAGAGTTCGGTGGAGAGAGGTACTGCATTAACTCGGCTAGCATTGACTTTGAAATGGAGGCAGATAATGACGAATAGGATACGCCGATGGGTCGAGACAGACACCGGACACAGGGTTCCGAACCACACAAGCAAATGCAGGCATATGCACGGACACAGATACAGATGGGAGGTCGAGTTGCAGGGCGATGTTGTAACCGAGAAGGGAGTCTCAGAGGAGGGCATGCTGATGGACTTCTCCGATGTCTCAAAGATTCTCAATGAACATATTCATGACATTGTCGACCATGCTTTCCTGGTTTTTGAGGGCGACGAGGAGGCTTTGAATGCCCTAAATATGATGGCCGAAGGACACAGGACCGTCATCCTTCCGTTCGTTCCTACTGCTGAGAACCTCGCTAAGTGGGCGTACGAAAGAGTGGAGCCTCATATAACGTCATCATACGGCAACTCGCTGATACTTAGGGCATTCCACGTGAGGGAGACTCCCAAGTCATGGGCTAGCTGGATCCCGGCATAGGACTGACCTAATTGATAGAAAAGTACGCATCAGGATTTCTCGAATGAGTCGGCAGCCCCAGTAATGACACCTAATATTCTGTGTATTTCGTCGTCCTTTGGGAGCCCCCTGAATAAGACTCTCAGCAGTGTCTCCTCTATCCCCTTTCGTTTGTGTTCCTTCGTTGGCATGGAATCCACAAGCCTACTCACCTCGGCCCTAAGCTTGTCCCTCAGATTAGGATCAAGAAGCCTTCCTCCAGTACCTGGAGTTATAGAAGCGTCCGAGTTTACGTACCAAGAGAAGCAGATTATTGATACGGCGTGACTTAGGTTTAGAATCGGGTATCCCTCCCAAGTAGGTATCGTAACGAGCAAGTCGCACATTGACAGCTGTTCGTTAAGTAAGCCCTTTCCTTCTGGCCCGAAGACGATAGCTACTCTTCCATCTACTCCAGAAAGCCTATCTGGAAGCTCCTCGGGAACTAGGAAGTGCCTCATCGATGTCCTGTCCCCATCCTCCCTCTTCCCTGAGGTGCCTACTACCAATGAGCAGTCCTTCAGAGCCTCCTCAATCGTATCCACATTCTTGGAGCGGTCAAGAACTTCTTGGGCGTTCTTTGCCCTCCTCCTTGTCTCTTCGGACCAAAGCCCCGACCTCCCAACTACCCGCAGATCGTTGATGCCGAAGTTTAGCATTGTACGCGCCACTGCACCGATGTTACCATCGTGTTCTGGGTTTACAAGGACTACACATACGTTATTAGAAAATGAGGGTAGATTATCTGACCTCCTGTCGCCCATGACCTATCGGCAGAGTTGCCGGTGAAGAGTGATGCGCTAGTCTACCCTGCGTTGCTTGTAGCGAGTGATGTACCCTGCGATCCAATTTCTCATCCTCTTGTTTCCAACATCGGAGAACTCGGATACGAGATGCTTGTTTGTATCGAAATCATCGGTAAATTGATCAGGATACATTTCGACTAGCCTTAGTGCCCTAGTCTTGATAAACGAAGGTCTGATATTGCCCATTTCAATCCTCCAATAGTTTTACTTCCAGGGGAAAACCCTCTTCGCGAGTGCAGACTACCCTTATCTTCCTAGGTGGATTCTGCATACCTCTGGCCCAAATGGCATGGTTGACTGACTCATCTATCCAGATTTCCTCGTCCTCTCCTCTCTTCATGTGCTTGGAAACATGAATCTTAACTTCAGCCATTGCCCTCTTGGCCCTGCTAGTCCGGGGAACTTTCCATGCAGCTCTCAGTGGAATGGTTATCTCCTTCACCTCTGCCATTTACTCACCTCTGTAGTTTTGAGCGTCTCCACATATGCCTCTTAGGGTGCGAATTCGTCTTTCTGTTCGTCCTCATAACTACCCAAACTGGAACCCTCTTGTTTTGCTTTGTAACTTTGTTCAAACGCTTCTTCTTGGCGAATGGTTTGTTCCTTGCCATAGTAATTCCTCAATACCTTTCCAATCCAGGATACCTCTCTTCTGCAATTCCTCTGACAGAATGAGCGACCTCATCCAGAAGACCTTGCCCAGTGGAGCTAACTACTTTCCCCTTGTTCACATTTCCTGCTGCATTTACCGAGTTGTCTACCAAACCCGAATCAGATAATTGTTGGAGAATTTTCCGAGCTACGTTCCTCGATCCTGCAACGGCCTTGTTCTTTTTCACTCCTCTATCCTTTGGGCCTCCAAACTCTTGTGATATTCGATTAGCTCCAATTGGACCTTTAATTGCGACTTTCCTGAGTATCGATGCTGCTCTGGTATGCCACCAGTCTTCCTGAACTGGTGGCCTTTCCCTATGGGTCCCAGTCTTTACCTGGGAAGCCCAATCAGGTGCAGAAATCTTGTCATAAGATCTCAACTTATCAGCGAGCCTGGGAATAAGTAGGTCCGCTGGAACGTCATAGTACGTGGTCATGCCTTCACCTGTGCGTCCCGGCCGTCCAACAGACTGTATTTAACCGTGATGTGACGTTTTTCATTTTCCCAATGTGTGTCGGTACCCAACAAGCATTGAAAAATTCGTGCCATCTGGATATTTCGTGAAGAGATCGCTCTCCAAGAATCCCAACATGCTACGCACCATGATTGGAACCGGATTAACTTTGATTATCCTGCTTGGTTACGCTGTTTACTCTAATACTGTAGATTCCGAGTACTATGGATATACTACAACAAACGAGCATAAATCCATGGTTCTTACAGCGGAGACGGATGGTGATGCTGAATGGTACTACACTACAACAGATGCGATAACATGGGTGAACTTCTCGGTTGACGGAGCGCCTCCAGACTCAACGCTAATAGTCGAAGCGGAGGGTTCCAACTGGTCTCACTCACCTAATCTAGGTCTAACTGATCAGAGCTATATCTGTAACGAACCCAATTCCGATTACTCTGACATCCTGGAAACCTGTGAATATAGCAGATCTCACTCGATGGAACTGATCGACGGTTCTGGGACTCTCAGGGGACGGGTATCTCTGGACTTGCCGATCAAGGGAAAGGGGTATCTCGAGAGTGACAACATAGAAAGTGCCCAAGAAGAGGCAAACAATCTGGTTTCGAGTGCAAAAAAGACAATCACATGGAAGATCAAAGTAGTGAGTGATGGTCAAACTACTTCTAGCGCAGGAATGTTGGTAGAATCTGAGTTTTCGTCACACGAGATAGTCGACCTTGAGAAGTTCAAGCTTGACCCAGTACAAGAGACCGTTTACAGCTTCTCTGCCTTGGTGGGATGTTTTTTCCTAGTACTGGTAATTCCTCTCATGATCTACTTTTCTGCTAGATACAGAGAGAATCTCAACGAGGGAATAAGAGCATCTGTGGATGATGAATGACTAGGCCACAGATGGCCCTATGTCCCAATCAAAATCATCACATCGGCGAGTCAAAACTACTAGACCCAACTCTACGAAATTAGCAATAGATTTACTGACTCTTTCATTCACAGGAGAGATCTTCTCTTCGAACATAGCTCCCATTTCCTCTACAATACGACCAATTTCCCGTGTTCCGTCCATCATTAGCCATAGTGCACTGTTCATTTCGTCCATTGGTCGTTTAACTATTGTCGGAGCTCCGATTGCTCTCGCAATTTTTTCCTCTATCTTGCTTAGTTTTTTATCCAGAATTATTTCAACACACTCATGATCAATTCGACTCCACTCAACTTGGCATCTTACTGGAAAAATGTCCGTGCTCATTTTCAACCCTCAGTGTAAATCATTAGAATCATGAAAATTGCAGAAGTGACTCCAACTGCCGCGGAAACTCTGACCACTGTCTTATTTTCTAGGATATATCTCGCCCAACAAGCGGACAAACCAGAGAGAGACATCAACAATAAAGAGTAAACGATTTCAGATGTGAGTGTTTCAGTAGTCACAACTACCTCCTCAGTTTGGTAGTGTTTTCAACTAAGGATGACGAAATGGAAAGAATCCTCTCATTTATTTCATTACTCAGTAGCTCTCCATCATCGTCGAAAGCACTCTTGATATGGGGTACAGCTACCTGTTCAGGGATTACCCAACCATGAATCCATCTTGCTGCTATCCTCATGTGGTTTAGGGTGTTGTTGCTTGCCTGTCCACCCAGTGTACAAACCAATCCGAACACTTTACCCGATGTATGTTTGGAATAAAGCCAGTCAAGGCTATTTTTCATAACTCCACTCATTGTACCATGGTATTCCGGACTAGAAAGGACGAAAGCATCTGCTGAAACAGCCATTTCTTGAAAGTCTTTGACGTTAGAGTCATCCCACGAACCTTCTGCACCTACTAGCGGCAATGGCCTTTTGCCATGGTCCCAGACTACTGTATGCGCACCGAGACTTTTGCATTCTCTTAGAATTAGCTCGAGCATTCTGCCGTTTGCAGAGTCTAGATCATATGAGCCGCAAATCCCCATCACAACTATCGGGTCGCCCATGGTACACTCAGATGGCAAGCAGTCTTCAATTGTACCTTTCCACGATAATTCAGAATACTTATTCATCGTGTTTTTTTCGAGATGAATATGAGTGACCTATCTGATGCTTTACAGAGAGGAACATCTCTAACCGAAGCCGGGGATTTCCCTGGAGCAATTGAAACATATCTCGTTGCAATAAGTTTGGACAATAAAAATGCTACAGCTTGGTACTGTCTTGGAGTCCTGTATAGCAAGACAGGTGCATTGAAAGATGCAGTTGAGGCCTTTTCTAAATCCGACGAAATATTTCCTGAGCACCCTCCAACTCTCGCTAATCTAGCCTATCTATTAGCCAAAGAACAACCACAAAAAGCCGGGGAATATGCAAAAAAGGCACTTGTTCATCTTGAATACGATGAGAAGCTTTCTACCATTGCTTCTAATTACAAACCGGACGCTCCCAAACGCGTATTTATAGAATCCAAGCCAATAAATGATGAATCTGAAGATCATGCTCTAGAAATTTCTGCGTTAGAAGAAAATGATGATTTCAGCAGATTCGACGAGGCTCGCACATTGTCAACATCAGGGGACCATTCCAGTGCAGTTTCTATTTGGAAGGGGCTTTTAGAACAGTCTCCGAACTCTCCTGAAGTGTGGAGGGGGCTCGGTGAAGCGTTGCGATCAGCTGGTTATGATGACCGCGCCGAACAGTGCCTGAAGAGGGCCGAAGAAATCGAATTACAGCCTCCAGAACAAGTTTCGGTGGAACCGGATTCTGAAATAGATGATGGAGAAATGCTGCTAATAGCTGCAGAGGAGGTCCGAACATCTACTCAGATAGAGGAAAGAGGAGACCTCGAAGACTCTCTTGGATGGTATAATATGGGGATAAATCTGCTCAACGAAGGAAAAAACGACGATGCCCTATCAAGCTTCGAGAAAGCCATTGGCGGGTGCCCGTCCAGTGAGGTTGAGCTGAAGGTCAAAGCACAGAACGGTAGAGGGAATGCATTGTACAACGCTGGCCGATTCGCTGAGAGCGTTGTCGCTTATCACACAGCGATCGAATTAGATCCAAGCTCCGTTAGTGGCAGGACTCTATTCAATATGGGCTCATCATATGCCGCTGTCGAAATGTTTGAGGATGCAATCAAGTGCTTCTCTCAGGCATTGGATAGGGGCCTTGAAAAGTCGGAATCTGAACTTTGCGAGAAGCAAATTAGCCGATGTAGAGTACTATCCAGGGAGCAGGTAAAACGTCAGGCACGTTCGATTAGGTAGATGATATACTCACGACTACCGATTTGCTAGTTGGCGTGTTGCTCTTGTCTGCAACGCTATTTAGGGGTACTAGGACGTTGGCTTCGGGAAAATATGTTGCCACATTTCCTTCAGGAATATCGTATTCAACTACTCTCCACCTTTCCGAAGTGACGTCTTTACCTTCGAATCGCGATGTTATTGCTACCTCCTCAAACTCTTTCCAGCCATGAGACTCCATATCCGCCCTGCTCATTAGAACAACACGTCGTCCACCATAGATTCCACGATACCTATCATTCGTGCTGTATACTGTTGTGTTGTATTGGTCATGAGATCTAATAGTCATCATCAGGAACTTGCCCTTTTCACAGGATATTGGATTTAGATTCTGTGAAATGAAATTTGCTAGACCTGTTTTGGTGGTAAATATTCTCGAGTCTCGAGGAGGATTTGGAAGATAGAATCCACCGTCCTGTCGGCACCTATCGTTGTATGAGTTAAATCCAGGAATTGTTCTCTCAATCCTATCTCTAATGTTGTCATAATCTGCGATTAGGTCATCCCAAGGAATTTCAGAAACTCCAAGTTTCTCTTGAATGGCCATGCCTATTCCCGACACAATAGCGCACTCTGACCTCAGGCTCCTGCTAGCTGGCCTTCTGGTCCCTGTTGATTTGTGCACTACGCCCATGGAATTCTCTACAGTAACAAATTGTTTCCCAATTCCAGTATCGTCCCTTTCGGTCCTACCTAGGCATGGAAGGATGATTGCAGTCTTCCCAGTAACAAGGTGGGATCGATTTGGCTTGGTTGAAATCTGTACTGTCAAAGAGCAGTTTCGTATCGCATTAGCAGTAGCGTTTGTATCGGACATTGCAGAGAGGAAATTTCCACCCATTGAAAGGAATATTCTGGATTCACCGAGCAACATGCTTTTCACGGAACCAACTGCATCTAGCCCTTTGGAATTGGGTGTTTGGATGTCAAACTCTTTCTTAATGGAATCAAGAAATTCTGGAGATGGATCGTGGTTTATGCCCACGGTCCTATCTCCCTGGACATTTGAATGACCCCTTACAGGGCATAGTCCAGCCCCCTCCCTTCCAATATGGCCCCCAAGAAGGAGGACATTCGAAATTTCTTGTATAGTTGGTACGGAGTTCTTGTGTTGTGTTAGACCCATGGCCCAACAACAGATTGTGGCAGTAGATTTCCCAATTAAGTTACCAATTCTCTCGATTTCGTCTCTGCTGATTCCTGAAATATCAGATATTTCAGACCAAGTCGTATTCCGGACTATATCTTTGTACTCGTCATAACCATGAGTGAAATTTTTGATGAAATCGACGTCTTCGGATGAATTCTCGATTATTACCTTCGCCAATCCCCTGAAAAGTGCATGGTCACCGTTCACTTTTACTCTAATGTGCTCATCAGAGATTGAAGTCCCGTATCCTAGAACTTCCAGTGGGTTCTGTGGATGTTTGAATCTTATCATCCCAGTCTCAATGAGTGGGTTGATGGATACTATAGAAGCGCCATTTCTCTTTGCGTCTCTAAGTGCGGTTAGCATCCTAGGATGGTTTGTACCAGGATTTTGCCCCACTACAACTATTAAATCAGCCCTTTCGAAGTCTTCCAGCTTAACCGTACCTTTCCCAATTCCTATAGTCTCATTGAGAGCTACTCCCGATGACTCATGGCACATATTGGAACAATCTGGTAAGTTGTTAGTACCGAAGCTCCTAGCGAGCAATTGCCACAAGAAAGCAGCCTCGTTGCTGGTTCTACCGGATGTATAGAAAATTGCCTCATCGGGCGAGCGTAGTGACGACATCTCGGTGGCTATGGTGTCAAAGGCGCCCTGCCAGGTAATGGGTTGGTAATGGTCTGAATCTTCTTTCAGAATTAGCGGGTGAGTTAGCCTTCCTTGTGAATTAAGCCAATGATCGGGCATTAGCGATAGTTCTCTAACACTCCAATTTGACCAAAAATCAGGATTAGCCCTTTTTTTGGTTCCTTCATCTGCGATGGCCTTCGCGCCATTCTCACAAAACTCTGCGATTGTTCGCGCACCATCTGGATCGGGCCACGCACAGCCCGGGCAATCAAACCCCTGAAACTTATTGACTTTGTAGAAATTCGTCAATGACCCGATTATTCCCATTTTTGACAGGCCGTGTTTAGCTGTGGAAATTATTGCAGGCAACCCTGCAGCAGTTTTGCTCTTTGACTTCCTTTTAGGTGGACGATTCTCGTATGGAGTGGTTGGTTCCGGAGCTAGTCGCACGCTACAAAACACATGCTAATGCATTTCAACGTAATGCGGTTAAGATAATGGAGACATCCACTTTCCGTTTAACGTGGCAGATGATGTCCATGTTGTTACTGGTGCATTTGGATATTCTGGACGTTGGATAGCAAAGGAGTTGCTTGCCAGGGGTTTCATTGTAAGGACATTGACTAATGCTATCGGTAGGGATGACCCGTTCAATGGAAAAATTGACGTAAGGCCAATTGATTTTTCAAATCACGATGCTTTGGTTTCATCACTTTCCGATGCGGACGTTCTATACAACACCTATTGGGTTAGATACAAAGATCGTAAGGGGGGATACGCTCACGATTTGGCAGTTTCTAACACCAAGAAGCTTCTTTCTGCCGCAGTAGATGCAGGAGTGAGAAGGATAGTGCACTTTTCCGTTGCCCATCCTGATAAGGCACCAGATTGGACATATTTCACTGGCAAGATGGAAGTTGAGAGACTTGTCAAGGAATCATCATTATCCTATGCAATACTCCGTCCAACTGTATTCTTCGGCGGTAAGAGAGACGTCTTGATCAACAATATGGCATGGCTAATTCGACGATTCCCGATTTTCGGTGTTTTCGGCTTCGGCTCATATCCAATCCAACCTGTTCACATATCAGATGTATCTAGGATAGCAGTTGAACAGGGAATTTTGAAAGAAAACTCAGTTTTAGATGTTGCAGGCCCGGAGACATTCACCTATTCCCAGTACGTTAAACTGATTTCTCGTTCTATGGGTCTTAGAAGGGCAATACTTCCAGTTCCGCCAATTATCGCATGGATTGTAGGGCAGGGTGTGGGGA
>CETB01124585.1_pt1 | contig 17416 bp, 16 predicted proteins | sample 356381 | NCBI WGS metagenome assembly CETB01 (sample SAMEA2622545, study PRJEB7988) | marine metagenome | biome: marine biome (ENVO:00000447); feature: deep chlorophyll maximum layer (ENVO:xxxxxxxx); material: "saline water (ENVO:00002010), including plankton (ENVO:xxxxxxxx)" | depth 155 m | reverse complement strand
CAGGAATCTCACGGTAAGGATATCAGAGCCTTGGTCGTAGGTGGAAGGGTAGTCGCTGCAATGCGCAGAAGGGCGCATGGCTCTGAGTTCAGATCTAACTTCCACTTGGGAGGTAGTGTCGAGCCTGTCCAGATGACTCCACGCTTTGAGGAAATTGCAGTTACAGCCGCGAATAAACTCGGACTCGATCTAGCTGGAGTAGATATGCTAGAGGCCGGTAATGGACCACTGGTTCTCGAGGTCAACTCAAGTCCGGGTCTCGAAGGAATCGAAACAGTAGTCGGAGAAGGCATGGTAGCAGGCGAAGTTGCGAAGTTGCTTAACCGAAGGCTAGAGGAATCGCGCTCACAATCAGGCAAACCATCTATTCATGATACAGCCCAGATTGAGGGAGAGTCATCCGAAGCACGGGATTGATGGCGTCGAGGCAGTGGTTCTCAAACGGGCTCTTACCGACCGTGTCGGAGAGAAGCATTCAAGTCTGAATAGGGATACTTGGACCTGTCCGTAGGGACAGGGATGCACGGCCTTGATTGGCCAGAGGCGAGAAATGACAGAAGAAAATGGGGCAAAACAAAACGTGTGGATGCGAGCTGCCATGGGTGGCAGAATCGGGTCTAGACTCTCTGGACTAGGTCTCGACGAAGGTGCATCCCTTCCCTCGCGACTTCAGGGGCTCGCGGAGTTACCATGGTTCGAGTGTTGGTTGCAGAGACTCAAGACCGAGAAGAAGAGTGCTCACACCATTAGAGCATACACTGTAGCGGCCCGTACTCTAGCCACTACTGCGCTACCGGGCGAGGAGCCCCTCGACTGGGAGCAGGCTCAATCTCTGAGCGTTCTGAAGATTCATGGTAGGATTGACCCGAACAAGGGTAGATTGGACTCGTGGCTAAACAGCATTGGAGATCTCAAGCCAGCCACAATCAACGCTAGGATGGCAGCAGTATCTCATCTCTTGAACTGGATCGGACACATGATTCCAGACTGGATACAAAGACCCAATCGCAGTAAATCCCTACCCCGCACCCTAGGTCGCAGTGAGTTGAGTCGTGTACGAGCCGCAGCAACTCGCTCTGAAGACCCACTGACTCAACCCATAGTTACCATCCTACTCGATACCGGCCTCAGAGTCTCTGAATTGTGTGGGCTTGACCTAGACGACATGGACTTGGAGGATAAATCAGCCCTTGTCATTGGCGGCAAGGGCGAGAAGGACCGAACTGTGCTATTCACCCAGGCCACCGTCGATGCGGTGGAAGCATGGATGCCAATCAGAAACGCTCGCGCCAATACATGTGATGATGAAGAAGAGAGGCGTTCACTACTGCTTTCGAGTCGTGGACGCAGAATCAATCCGCGCTCGGTACAGAAACTAATCGATAGGTTGGCTGATGCAGCCGACATCCCGCGCTCTAGACTAAGTCCACACACTCTTCGCCATACCTTCGCTACCGGCCTATTGGAGCGCGGTGCCGACCTAGTGACTATCCAAAGGTTGCTTGGCCATGCCAGCATAGCCACCACCAGAGTCTATCTCGAAATCGGAGATCAGACGCTAAGAGAGATTTATCACCGCGCTCAGAACGAGATTGTAGGGCTTCCAGAAGTGGTCCCAGCTACTCAAGAGGCAATCCCAGAGGTTCCCGAACAGATGCCGCGTGTTCCCTGACTACTTTCTAGACGGGTTCTTCTTGTTGTGTCTCTTTTCTACTGATTCTGGCCCTTGCCAATCTCGATCTGCAGGAATCGTGTAACCTGGATGAGTCGGTATTGGGCAGTGCTTGCCCGACCTGCACCTACTACAGTTGTCCGAGGGAGGATACTCCACGGTCTTCTGCAACTTACCATACTTTCTGCGCGGCACGACAGATGCTCTGTTTGGAGGGACTTAGCGATTACCACAGACGCGTAATGTTCAACCCTACACGCACCCGCACCGCAGCATGGATTCCGAGGCTTCCGAAGTCGGATCTGACCCGAGTCGAACGATTCTGTATGCTCAGGTTAGAGAAGGTAATCCGCAAATGTCGATAGATGAGGAAGACCGGCTCAGGCCTCTAAATTGGCCTGAATCAGGTGGCAAAGTGTACCTCGGCGATGTCGCTCAGGCCGCTCTGAGGGCTCTCGGGCCACACGACCCGCCTCGCTTTGCCGAATCACCAGTCTTCGATGAGCAGAGATGGGTTCTCGTTTCTAGAGCCAATGAACTCACGATGACTATCACAAGTACCGCCTACTGGGGTTTTGGTCTGTTCAAGAGTTGTTTCATGAATCAAATTGAGATTAGAGGCCCTTATGGACTCAGGGCGAGATGTGTGCATGATATCGTGGCCTCTCTGGGACACAAACCATGGGAGCCTGCTAGAGTGAGTAAGTTTGAGTCAGTAACTGGGGCTAAGTTGGCAGAACATAGAGTTGCTTGGGAGGAGTTGGTCTCACGCGCGAGCGAGGGGATGAGCGAGGAGATTATCGAGCTTGAGGATGTAACAAGGCGACTAAGGGGGACAGATGAATCAATCGAAGGGATTCTAGATTCTGCAGAAACTGCACTCTACGAGGCTAGGATGGCTTTGGCAGACAGAAACGCCCCGGCTGTCGAGAGAGCGCTTGGAAGAGCCTATACAGCAATCGTCGAGGCAGATCCGAGTACGGAAGTTCGCTCATCTGAAATGCGAGCAAGTGAAGACCTGTTGTACGAGGTTCCGTTGGTGGATCTCTCTGAAGAAGAGTAATCAAAGTCCCAGAGTGGACCACATCCAGGACCATACTCCGTGTTGGGCGAGGTAGATTACTACGCTGAATGAGATACAAGCGAAGTAAATAGAGCCTTTTGAAATTTGAATTGCGTCCTCAGACTCCTCGTCGAAGTATCTGATCAAACCAGCTGCCTGCTGGATTCCACTGCCCTTCTTTTCCTTGGCCATCGGGCGTCGCACCTACCTGCACTATTTCAAATCCACGAGGAGTGAATTGCATACCTCAGGGGTCCAATGTCTCGATTAGGACGCATCCTTCATCCAGTTCTACTATTTTCGAAGCGGCACTCATAGCCGTATCGATACAGGATGTCATCAAGATCTCTCTGCGCCGACCATTTATCCCTTCAAACACTAATCTGTGACTTAGACTGTCCAACACTTCCCGGTCAACAATCTGCCAGACCCAGCTGTCTCTCTCAATCGTCACTAGAGCCTCGACCGGTACTAGGGGACCCTGCTCTCTCCCCACCGCTCTTGCTCTATCAACCAGTTCCACCAACTTCCGTGTAGCCCCATTCACATCGGTCGTTGTGGGTTCTTCATTTGTATTCGAAATTCTTCTTCTCAGTCTAGTCATGCGCATCCCATGCGGCACCGCCGCAAATCCGCAGCGATTCGCTGGAGGTTTAACCATTTACGGTGATGCTCGCAGAATTAAAGCGAAAACAGGACCCTATTGTTTTCGCCGGAGAGTCGTGCAATTGATGTCTGCTGCTATCGCCGCCTGTGCATGGGCAGTGAGATTCCTTGGGACGAGTTGGCGCGTGACAGCATCCTGCTCAAGGCTGTCTCTCACTGGAGGGATGATACTGAGGTCTGGCTCGAAGGTTCGTTCGATAGGCTCGCTGAGACAGTTAGAGTAAATCCTCTGAGAGCAGATAGTGAATGGACTGAGAATTGGTTGGAACAGAACGGAGCAGTTTGTATTCCATGGTTTACAGGCCGAGGCAGTGCGTGGACATTACCCTTCGAAAGAGGTGGCGCAGAGGGCGAAGTACGTGAAGTACTGAAGTCTCTGCACGAGACCGGTCGAGTAACTCGACAGGAAGCAGTCTCGATGCTCCCGGTGATTGCTCTAGGTGTAGAGTTGGGAGACATAGTTCTGGATATGTGTGCATCTCCTGGCTCTAAGACTACTCAGATTGCAGAGTGTCTTGGAGATAGTGGACTTGTGCTTGCAAATGAGGTTGTCAACTCGCGAGTCAATATGCTGGTGAGTAACTCGCATCGTCATGGCTCCTCTTGTATCGGAGTGGTCAACCACGACGGTAGGCACATGCCGATGGTTCCTGAATCCGGTTTTGACAGAGTACTAGTCGATGCCCCGTGCACTGGTTCAGGTACGACTCGCAAGAACCCGGATGTGTGGAGAAAGTGGCTTCCATCCGGTGGCAGGTCACTACACGATCTGCAGGTTGACCTACTATCTCGAGCAGTTGCAATAACCAAGCCCAGCGGTAGAATAGTCTACGCGACCTGTTCGCTAGACCCGGTCGAAAATGAAGCAGTTGTTGCCGAGACTCTTCGCAGAAATGGTCACCTGAAGTTGCTCGATGCATCCCAGTTAATACCCGGAGTACAGGGAGAGGCAGGTCGCTCAAACTGGCCGTCCCTAGGGGACGATGGTCAACCAACAGATGAGTCGTTTGCTGAATCCATGTTGCCGCCTACAGAAGAGAGAATTTCATCAATCCTTAATCGGTGCATGCGAATATGGAATGACAGAGTGGATGCAGGCGGATTCTTCCTAGCCGTGCTGGAGAAATCTGCTGATTCTCCATCCAAGAAAAAGCCTGCAGAGCACACGCTGCAACCTGACGAAGTTAGTCCTGACCCTCACGACTCTCCTAAGCCGCTCCCCAAGGAGCTTGTCGAGAGCCTTAGTAAGCAGTGGGGCGCTATGCCCGATGAACTGTGGATTAGGGGTAAGAGAGTCCTGCTCTCAACACCACAGGCGAGGATGGTTTGGGAATCCGAGCGTAGCCGTAAGGCAGGTCGCGTGAGAATACCTGGAGGACGATGGCGTCCTCTGCGACTTATGCATCTAGGACTGAAGGCAGCGCTTCTGAGAAAGGGTGAGTTTGATCGTATTGTAGCCGGAGCTTCTCAAAGACTTGGGGCGGAGCTGCCCAGAGTCTCTACCATGATTGGCTCGGGGCTGATTGACGAGTTGTTGAGTAGTGGCGAAGCGATGATTCCCGAAACTGGAATGGAAGAATCTGCCGGCGGCCGAATCCTAATCGACTCCAAGAACGGAACCTGTATTCCTGTATGGGTTGGGTCTCGCCTGAGTCTAATGCTGGCAGATTCTGAACGTAGAATACTGTGCATGCAGAGAGGTTTGCAAATCAAAAGTGCAGAAGAAGAATAGCTTCTGAAGTTGAACGCATGGATACATCATTTGCCAAAGTCTTGGCATATGTTCAATAGCCTGCTGTCGAAATACTCAGTTCCCGGTGGAATGATGCTAGACGAGACAGACCGACGAATTATCTCAGTGCTTCAGACTGATGCTCGCGCATCGATGCGAAGTATTGCTGAGAAGGCGGGAGTTTCTCTAGGAACTGTTAGCAATCGTGTACACAGATTGGAAGATACTGGGGTGATTCGTGGCTATACTGTTCAGTTAAATCCTGAATTATCTGGTTGGGAGTTGACGGTTGTCATCGGACTTAGGATTCAGAAGGGGCGTCTTATTGAGATTCAAGAGAAGATTGCTCAAGACAACCGTATCTACAGTGCCTACGATGTTACCGGCGAGTTCGACTCGATGGTTATCGCTAGGGCCAAAGATAGGAGAGACCTAGATGACCTCACAAAGAATGTGATTTCAATCGACGGCGTCGAGAGTTCGGTAACTCATCTTGTTCTGAACACGGTCAAAGAGAGCTCTACTGTAATCCCTGAGTAATTACTCCGGATCATCAAGGAATTCCTCAATCAGAGGATTCAGGTTCCGTGAGTGAGGGGCTAGTGCCTCTATGGTCCTAGACTCTGGTTTCATTACTCTCAGAAGTACTGTCCGCAGTTCCTCATCGACTGGCATATCCATTGCCATTAATTGTTCTCTGAGTACGGTCTGAAGTCTGCCTCCAGTCCTGTCCCAATCCATCAGTAAAATCAGAGCTGGGCCTTTGTCGACAATGTTGCGAGTTCCGTAATTTTCATACAGATATGCAACTAATTTCGACCTATCCCAGCCCCTGTTTACTTTCTCGATTATACCTGTGAATCCCAGTTCTCTTAGTGCCTTCTCATCTCTCAATCCTTCGACTAGAATCGGACAGTTGGGATTGCCCTTTCCAAAACGATTCCTTTTGATACATGTAGCGATGGCTTTGGCGGCGGCTCGGAAACGTATCTCTCTATCTGGTGGACCCACTCTACGAGTCCGATTATCGCCCCTATCTCCAAGTCCTTCTTTCTGAGGCATCTTAGACACCTATGGTAGGGGCGACATGGTTCGATTTGAGTTCGATTCAGAGGTCATGTGAATAATCCTCAGGGGGATGTTCTCTTGAACTCGCTGATTGAGTATTTTGCTTGGCCTCCTAGGGTAGTAATTCCGCGATACTTATGAGGGGGTTTCGTGCGCATTACATTACGGGATAGGATGTCTGGCGTAACACCTCTATTCGATGCTATCTGGGATGACTACATGTTCTGGTCGATACTTGTAGGCGCCTTCTCCTTCGGTTGGCTGTATCATCACACCTACTACTACCGCGCTAAGGAAGGAGAGAGTCCCAACATCGATAATCTAGAAGTCGGCGTTTTTCCCAAGGAATATGACAATTTCAAACTTGAAGTTACATGGACTGTTCTACCATTCATTCTCATCGTCTGGTTGACCTACATCTCATGGGCACCGCTAGATGCTGTTTGGAGTCAGACTGGTCCAGACGGTTACCACGGCAGCGTGTGTGAAGATGGTCAATCTTCCAACAATTTCATCGACGCGAGTGGGTATGTCAGATCTGAATGCTACCACGAGATTGGTATTGAGGGGCAGCAGTGGTTCTGGGAATTTGACTGCTATGGCCTATCCGAAGAATTGTGCGCTACGGACTATGCTACAGTCGAAGGTGAGCTGAAGCCTCACCTGATTCTAAAGGCCGGTGAGACATATCTCGCAGAGATGACCTCAATCGATGTCACTCATGCTGTCAAGAATACCGAGTTCGGGATGATGGAGGATGTCGTCCCTGGTCAGACTGCCTACCTTTGGATGCCTGCTGTTGAGGATACTTCTTTCCTAATGCTATGTGCTGAGTACTGTGGCGACAACCACGCATACATGGTAGCACAGATTACTGTGGAGTGATTGAACCATGAATAATTCAACTTCGCGCAGACTGGCTTTGTTGGCTATACTCGCTATAGCCATGGTCGTAGTTCCTGCTGTTACTTCTCTTCCAGCGGGTATTGCTGGTGTCAAGGATTCGGGGTGTAACTGTCACGGTACCGAGGCAGATTCCTCAGTAACTGCTTCCATCACTGGCTTACCTGAGACATATAACGCATCAGAGACCTATGCGGTCACTGTCTCGTTCTCTGGTGGACCAAGTACAGACGGTAACATGAACCTAGGGGGATTCAATCTCTGGGCGAGTGATGGTACATTCTCAACCGTAGATGACTCTACACAGTTGTGGGGCCCTTCTGAGGCTAGTCATACCGAATCAGGCAATGATCAAAGGAGTTGGACTGTAGACTGGACTGCTCCAGAAAGTGGGGCCAATGTCAATTTTATTCTGCATGTGAACTCAGTCAATGGTAACGAGGGTAATGGCGGATCTAGCGGAGATATGTGGAATCGTGCTGATGTTACAGTACTAGGTTTCGGAGACGCTCCTCTTCCTGAGGTTGACCCATTCAAGGTTCTAGCAACTCTTGTTGTAATCTCAGGTGTGATGTTGTCTATTGTCGTCCTGTACATCTTCTACAGAAAGAATCCTGACAGTTTCGATTGGGAGAATTTCTCTCCTTGGATTTCAGAGTGGTTAACCAGTACCGATCACAAGAAAATCGGAACTCTGTACTTCGTGCAAGGTCTATTCTTCCTTGGCGTCGGCGGAATCATGGCCTTGATGATAAGGATGCAGCTTGCAGTACCTGGTAACGACTTCATCTCACAGGACTACTACAACCAGTTCTTCACCCTACACGGAACCACGATGATTTTCCTAGCGGCAATGCCTCTGATTAATGGCTTTGCCAACTGGATGGTCCCTCTACAAATTGGTGCCCCAGATTTGGCGTTCCCACGCCTGAACGCAATGTCGTTCTGGCTGCAGCCGGTCGCTGCCCTACTAATTTTCACAGGGGTGTTCAGCGGCCAAGGTGCAGATACGGGATGGACTGGTTATGCTCCATATGTGGTGACTGAAACCACTCACTCCGGCGTTAGCATGTGGGCAGCCGGGCAACTGATGCTGGTTGCATCTTCCACTCTGACCGGAATCAACTTCCTGACAACAATGGCAGTGATGCGGGCCCCTGGCATGGGATGGTTCCAGATGCCACTTTTCACATGGTCTATTCTAGTTGCCAACCTGATGCTTTTCCTTTCCATACCTGCTTTCGGAGTTGGTCTGATTCAAGTCTATCTTGATCGTACGATAGGTACGGCGTTCTATGATGTCGCTTCAGGAGGGGATCCGTTACTGTGGTCTCATCTATTCTGGTACTTTGGACACCCTGAGGTATACGTCGTTATCGTACCTGCATTCGGTGTGATTTCTGAAGTCATCGCTACCAGTGCACGAAGGTCAATCTTTGGCTACAAATCAATGGTTTACGCTATGGCCGGAATCGGCCTAGTTTCTTTCATCGTTTACGGCCACCACATGTTCACATCGGGAATGTCGCCTACACTCAGATTCATCACAATGCTGACTACGATGCTGGTAGCAGTACCTACAGGAATCAAGATATTCAATTGGCTCAAGACGATGCATGGTGGTTCCCTGGTCTACAGGACTCACACTCTGTGGACACTTGGCTTCCTAGTGACTTTCACTTTGGGTGGAATATCTGGTATGTTCTTCCCGTCAATGGGAATGGATGTGCACCTGCATGAGACCTACTTCGTAGTCGCTCACTTCCACTATGTTCTAGTCGGCGGTACCGTGTTCGGATTCTTCGCCGCGATTTACTACTGGTACCCCAAGATGACTGGAAGAATGCTCGATGAGAGATTGGGTGTTCTACACTTCCTTACTGCATTCATCTCCTACAACGCTCTGTTCTGGCCTATGCACAGACTGGGAGTAGTCGGAATGATTCGTAGGACTCATACTTACTACATCACTACTGATGATTTCAACGCCCTACCAGAATGGGCTGCAGATTGGAACATGCTGATTTCGATGTCAGCATTCCTCTTCTTTGCTAGCAACCTGATTATGGTTTACAACATGATCAAGTCTCTAATCAGAGGAGACAAGGCCCCTGCCGACCCATGGGGAGGTTGGTCCTTCGAGTGGATGACTGCATCCCCTCCTCCTACTCCGAGTTTCGATCCACACAATCTACCTGAGCTCAAGGATGCTAACGAACATGTAGCAAATGAGCCGGGGATATTTGGTCAGATATTCCGCAGATTAATGGTGTCAGATGATGCAGCAGAGGAGGAATCACATTGAGTGGCGACTATCACGGTGATAATCATCCAAGCCCATGGGGGCCACACGACTGGGGGCATGGGGCTCCACACAATTCGTATGCTCCTCTTGTCATGTCTATCGGTGTCGGCATATTCCTGCTTACCTTCGGAGGTCTGTTCAACTTCGGCGAGTTTGATATGTGGTATCTTCCACTAGTAATGGTCGGATTGGCTGTAACCGGAATTGGCCTGTTTGTCTGGTGGAGACAGGATATGTCTTTCGATGCATCATACGAACCAATCGCTACTGGCACTCCATTCAAGCACATCCAAGTCAGAAAGGTCGGAATGTGGGTCTTCTTGATGTCTGAGATGATGATTTTCAGTTCACTATTCTCCACATACATGCGCTACAGACAAGGAATTCCTAGATGCGATACGGTATTTGAAAGGGGGATGTTCGATCCTGTATTGAATCCTGATGGCTGGCAGGAAGGGGTCGCTGTGACCTGCTTTGAGCCAGCCAGCCACCTAATTGCTTCCAGTTGGTTCCATCTAGCCCCTGGGGCAATCAACACCTTCGCACTAATCGTCTCTTCATTCACTATTGTACAGGCCCTACGCTGGGCACACAAGCCAGTAGGTAGCGTCGACGAAGAAGTGAGAAGGAAGCGTATCTACAGATACCTAGGTGCAACGACCCTGCTTGCGACTCTATTCTTGACACTGAAGATAGTCGAGTGGTTCGTCGGCTTCCCTCTACCTGAGTTCCTACATGAGTACAACCACGGGCATTCTAGTATCAAGTCACTATACGCTGAGCACTATCTCATCACGAACGATCATTACACGCACCACTCCTATATCGATGAGGCGACTGGTGCTCATATGGTAGCAAATATCAGAGTAAGTGCTACTCTGTTCTATGTAACAACCGGAACTCACGGTTTACACGTTCTAATCGGAATCATCGGCCTAGCATATCTGACATTCAAGGCTTGGACTGGAGCTTACAACCCACAAAGCGCTGTTTCAATCGAGTACTTCGGACTATACTGGCACTTTGTCGACTTGGTCTGGGTTCTGGTCTTCCCGTTCTTCTATCTGTATTGAGGTTTTTACATGGCAAAAAAAATAATGGGTTTTGATGCATACTGGTTGAACTTCTACGGCCTCATGATTCTCACGCTGATTGAGGTTCTTGCTGTAGGGGCTGATTTAGGTTCTACAGCTGAAAATCTAGATATGACCGAGAGGCAGATTACACTCTGGATTTTGACCATTATTGCTGTGCCTAAGTTCGTGATGATTGCTGCAATTTTCATGCATCTATGGGGAGATGCGGACTCGGGTATTCTGACCCTTACTGCACTATTCCCTGCATTCTTCATCATCATCATGGTGCTCTTCATCGGACTTACTCATCCTGAGTCAGGGATTGGTCTGCCTGACTGGTGCAGACCTGGTAACTACGGACTTTGATTCAATTACTGTCCGAATAGGTTCATCAAAAGTGACTGTTACGGCGGACTACTGCAGACGTCGCATAGCCCGGTATTGCGCCGGATTTGAAAGGTAACAAAACATAGCCCAAAATATCCGGTGTCCTAGTGACTCGGGAGTTCAAATCTCTCCGTCTGCGCCACTACTCATTCGGAATTGAAGCAGCGCCACGCACTGTCAACTGGTCATCGTGATACTGCATAGTGGCAGGTGTGGTAATTACCGCTTCACCATCCACTCCTATCATCAGAGGAGAATTGGAAGAAGTTGAGATTTCGAACTTCTTGGCATTCTGCATGGTTATTCCCCACTTCCCAACATGTTTTCCCTTCTTTACTGGGCCCATCAACATCAGCATCTGTGCCTTCGACATACCCCATGCCATTACCAAAGAGCAGTGGCCTTGGGTAGGTCTGGCTCCAGGAGCTACCTTGTAGCCTCCACCGAAGGTTTGGCACTGGCTCATGCAAAATAGACCTGAGAGGTCTACTTCGATTGGTTCTTCTCCATCGATTCTGAGTTCTCCTGTTTGTTTCTTCCAAGAAATAATTGCCTTGATACCTAGTGCATCGTATTTCCTCGGACCTCTAATTCTTTTGAATTGGCCCTCATCTTTCATTCGATTGATTACCGATGTAACTCCGCCATCGCACTCGAGGAAGCTCCAGCGAACTAGGTTTCCAGGAATCTCAGGGTTGCCATTACACTCTCGAGGAATGGGGGCGGCCTTGGAGGGATGATCTGGGGCAGGTGGGCCCTCTATCCTGAGTGATCCGACTCTGCGATTAGTTCCATTGGACAGAATATCAATCGCTCCTTGAAGGTCAGGAAATTTGTTTCCTTTTGGGACAGGTATGCCATGTGCTCTAGCGTAGTCATTGCCGGTTCCAATGGGAAGTATGCCCATGACCTTGTCCGAGCCACGTAGGCCCGATGCAACCTCGTGCACAGTGCCATCTCCACCTACAGCCACGACTATTTCGTGGTCTGTATCAATTAGGCTCTCTGCGATGTCCATAGCGTGTCCTGGGGCTTCGGTATGATACAGGTCAACATCGAACCCAGAGTTGTCAAGAGCTTGTTCAAATTCGCTCCACTTCTTGAGGGACAAACCATCCCGAGCGTTCGGATTGAGGATACAGGCGATGCGGGTCATGAGGTTCTCAGGATTGGTTTTCGACTTGAATCCTGCCAATACAAGAAATGATGAGTAAGTGGCGGTTCCAAGGGCTATAGATGGAGTCTGATGAGGAATACATGCAACGCGCCATCAGCCTTGCTGAGCGTGGCAGAGGGCGTGTGATGCCCAACCCATTGGTCGGCTGTTTACTAGTTAAGGATGGACAGGTAATCGCAGAGGGTTGGCACGACCGAATCGGGGGTCTGCATGCAGAGCAGGCTGCGATTGCTGATGCAGAGGCCAGAGGGATCTCACCTCAAGGCTCAACTGCCTACATCACTCTAGAGCCCTGCAACCACTTCGGTAGAACACCTCCTTGCACTGAGGCCCTTCTTTGGGCGGGCGTTACCCATGTAGTAATCGGCGCTAGTGACCCTAACCCAACTGTTCGAGGAGGAGGTAGTGCAGTTCTAAGGCAAGCGGGCATGGAAGTGGAAGAAGGAGTCTTGGCTGATGAGTGTAGGGAACAAATGCGCGAGTTCATGCATTGGTGTGAGAGTAAGCGCCCCTATGTTCTACTCAAGGCGGCGGTAGACCCCAACGGCAGAATAGATGGAGACCAGTCAGATCCGGCTGAGAGGTTCAGCTCAGAATCATCCTTGGAGATTGTTCACCAATTGCGTTCAGAGTCGATGGCCATACTGGTCGGAATCAATACAGTAATTCGTGACAATCCTTCACTTACTGTGCGTGGTCCCGATATTGGGCCTCGCGTACCTCCTATGAGAGTGGTAATCGATCCTAGTGGGAGGATTCCGTCTGATTGTAAGCTAATGCGGGATGGTTCCGCTCCAACTCTGTTGATTCACTGCGAAGATCCGGGGCAGTTAGATGATCCAGTCCATGTAGAGAGAGTGATACTTTCTGACGATGATGGTGAAATTTCAGTTGAGAGGATACTCGATATGCTAGGAGACCGTGGAATTCAGTCGCTGATGGTAGAGGGCGGTGCAGACACCTGGAGGCGTTTCCTTACAGAAGAATTGGTAGACAGAGTCCACCTTTGTCGCTCTCCATTCGACCTTTCTGGTGAGGATGGTGTCACCTTCGAAGAGCATGAGTTGACTTCCGCTGGACTACGCCGAGTTTCGGTGAGAGACATCGATGGGGATGAAGTCAGTAGTTGGGAGAAGTGATTTTTCTCTTAGTTTGCATATTAGGTCAACTGTAAATGTGATAGTCCTGAGTTTCCCACGAGAGTCGTGGAGAATGAGATATTCTTACTATTGATGCTGGTAGGTGTATTTGCAGGATTCGTTGATAGTGCAGTCGGAGGCGGGGGGCTGCTTAGATTGCCTGCAATGTTAGCTGCTGGATTACCTCCTCATATCGCACTTGGGACGAATAAGTTCGCATCGGCGGCGGCGGCAGCGGTTGCAAGTGCAAAATATCTCCAAAGTGAGATTGTTCCTAGAAAGCCCGCATTCATAGGCTGGTTAATCATGATTATATTCTCAATAATTGGCACTAGGGCTGTTCTTTCTGTTGATGCTGATATGTTGCTTGGAATCGTTATTGTCGTCCTAACTGCTCTATTCTTCTATGTCTTGTTTAACCCTCAATTTGGGAAGGAAGAGAACATCAGGGAAGAGAGGGTGGTTCCTGTAACAGTTGGTATGGGGGTTGGATTGGGTTGGTATGATGGTTTTCTTGGACCAGGGACAGGAAGTATGCTAATGGCAGGATACATCAAAGGTGCAGGTTTTGGAATGGATAGAGCTGCAGCAACTGCTAGAATTCTTAACTTTGGAGGAAATATCGGTTCCTATGCAATGTTCGCGATTGCAGCATCGGTAAATTATGAGGTTGCGATTCCGTTTGCATTGGCAAACATGGTTGGAGGTTACTTAGCGCCTGGTTATGTTCTCAAGTATGGATACTCACTACTGCGACCGATGTTTCTTGTTGTAGCTGCAATCATGATTACAGTCCAGATTGTAAGTTACATTGGCTGACTCTCAGTCCAATCGAATAGTGGTGGGCGATACAGGATTTGAACCCATGTCCTAGCGTCCGAAGCGCCAGATGATATCCAGACTACACCAATCGCCCTTATGTTCGACGATGGCCCACCCGTCTTCAATCCGCCGGATGGCAGACGACAACCATTCTGGCGAGGCTGCTGTGTACTCTGACGGGTGCTTTGAATACCGGCTTCCATCCTCTTTCGATTATCTTGGCCTCTAATTCACTCCATGGCATACCCATTACCTCAACATCATCACTGGGCTCTGCTTGTAGGGCTTCGGGAGTAGTCGGAAGCATCGTGCTAAGTGTTCCTTCTGGGTCGATTCTATGAGCAGCAGAGAGGGCCTCAAAGAACAGTTCCATGTCTTTTCCTGAAGACCATGAGCTGCGTCCGTAAGGTGGATCGAATACGAACGCACAGTCCGATCTAATACCCCAAAGTGATTCGATTTCTGAGACATCACAAGTCTCGACCCTGCCCTCTAAATCAAATGAAGCAAGATTCTCTCGTGTACCCTCAACCATACGTGGGTCCAAATCGCTGGCCAGAGTCTCAATTCCTTGAAGAGCGGATTCAATCGCTATACCACCTGTTCCGCAGAATGGGTCGATTACTGTCTCAACCTCAGCAGTTCGTCGGTGTGCTAGTGAGATGAGAAGTCTGGCCTGTCTTGGATCGAGAGAGACCGGTTGGAAGAATGGTCGCTCTGTTGGTGCTCTGCCTGAGTAACTCTCTCGATGCCAATCCATATGACTCAGTCCCCAGACTACGATTGGGCTATTCTGTCCGATTTCATCACGATGTATGGGTCCGTCTTCGGGCCCCGAGATTACTACTGAGATTACATTCTCTGGGCTCTCTAGGTCAACAGATCTCGATTCGCTAGAAACGAGTGCCCCAACTTCCTTGTCTATCGTACTGCGTGAGAAACCTGGGATACCTATCCCCAATTTGCGTGTTCTAACTGCGAAACTCCCCTCGGGTAGGTGCTTTAGTGCCCAATTAGCGATATTCTGACTCAGATCTTCCTGTGAGGCTTGCGGATTGACCCAATATCTACCAGAGTTAGATAGAACTTCATCTAGCAGAGCAGCCCTCGAAAGCCTATCTAGAGACGAATCAGTAAGTGGAATGTAAAGCACTCTTGGATTTATGACTTCAATTGGTCCGGTCAAAGCTTGAATCTCTGCTCTGAACAACAAAGGATGCCAGCCGCTACCAATCAGTGTCAGGCCTTGCATTCGAGCACCTCGATGAGTGCCGCTGCGGGCTTCATCCCTAAATGCCTCGACTGTTACCGTGGACCAATACCGGCGGGGGGCTATCGAGAATGGGCTGTAACTTGCGTGATTTAGCGGTTATCGAGCCACTAAAGATGAAAGAATTGTCAGGCCAACGAGTAGCAGTTGATGTCTTCCTAAACGCCTACCAGTTCATCACTAGTCTGACTGGTCAGGATGGTAAGCCGCTTTCGTACGACGGTAGGCCGGTTGCACACCTCATGGGATTCCTTGATCGGACTACTGTAATGCTAGCTGAGGGTATTGACCCTGTGTTTGTATTCGACGGAAGGCCGCACGAATTGAAGATGGAGACTCTCAAGGGTCGTAAGGACCGTAAGAAGGAGGCGGTTACTCGCTGGGAGGCTGCCGTAGAGGCAGGAGATATGACTGCCGCTAAAAAACTCGGGCCGCAGACTGCCGAGTACACTCCAGAAATGGTCGCTGATACCAAGCGACTGTTCGAATTACTTGGTGTAACTTGGGTGGAGGCTCCGATGGAAGCGGAAGGCGCTGCTGCAGTACGGTGCGCAAATGGAGAAGTGGGTGCAGTCGCATCTCAAGACTGGGACACTCTGTTGTATGGAGCTCCGATGATGGTCCGGAACCTAACTTCTCACGGCACTAGGAAGTTTGGACGTGTGCTGCAGGCAGAGAAGGTAATGTTAGCAGAAACTCTCGCCAAGCATGAAATTACACATGAACAATTGGTTGATCTTGGTATAATGATAGGGACTGACTTTCATCCTGGAATAAAGGGGATTGGACCTAAAACTGGATTGAAATTGATACGTGAACACAGTAACATAGAGGCGATTGCTGAAGTCAAGGGATTCGAAGTACCCGAGCGTCTCAACGAGATTCGTTCTCTCTTCCTTGAGCACCCTGTTGGGGATGAGCCGTTGCCAAAATCGGTCCACGCTGTTGAAGAAGACTTGCGTGACTTCCTACAGAAAGAGCGTGGTTTCTCTGATGGACGCGTACAACGCGCCCTAGACCGGCTCACTAGTGTGGCACGACTGCGTTCTAAGAGTCAGCCAACATTGTTTGATTTCTGATTGGGGCGGCTCATCCGGGGACTGAAGCGCCCCCGGAGAGCCTGTCTCCGCTTTGTCATCTCGACGAGCGGGCTGGCAGAACCAAGACTAGGGAATCAAAGGATACCGTCGTCTTCTTCGTCGTCAGGGATACCGTCGCCATCGTCGTCATCGTCTAGATGATCGGGGATGCCGTCGTTGTCGTGGTCAAATTGACCAGTCAAATCCCAACCGTCGTTCTGCTCGAACCAGTCTGAGAGTCCGTCGTTGTCGTCGTCGGTGTCAATCATGTCAGTAAGACCGTCGTTGTCATGGTCGTACCTCCATTCTCCAACTACGCCATCGATTTCGTCGACATCGAGGATGTCATCGTTGTCATCGTCAGGGTCGACACCGTCGTTTAGTCCGTCGTTGTCGTGATCGCGCGAGTAATCCTCGCCGTTCGGTCCAACGTCGTTCCAGTTATCGATGCCGTCGTTGTCGATATCGAAGTCCCAGTTGTCAGCGATGCCATCGTTGTCGTGGTCGTAGATGTCGGTGTTCGGGTTGCCGTCATTGACTTCCTCGCGGTCGTCTATGCCGTCGCCGTCGTCATCATCGTCCTCTGCGTCATCGATGCCATCGTTGTCGTGGTCCTCCGGGTTAGCATCCTGATTGTCTGGGATGCCATCGTTGTCATCGTCGAAGTCGAGATCGTCTGGGATCCCGTCGCCGTCGTTGTCGTTCTCGCCGTTCTGGTCCTGGTTGTCGAGTTGCTGATTCTGCTGCTGGTCTGATTGCTGGCTTTGCTGACCCTGGTTATTGTCCTGGGTCTGGCCTTGCTGCTGCTGGTTCTGACCATTCTGGTTGTTACCATTCTGATCTTGGCCCTCTTGCTCGCCTTGCTGGCCGCCTTGATCGCCGCCGCCCTGCTGCTGTCCTTGACCGTTATCCTGCTGCTGACCTTGCTCACCCTGATCGCCTTGCTGGCCTTGCTGACCATCTTGGCCGGATTGTGAACCTTGGTCTTGACCTTGGCCTTGCTGACCATTCTGTCCTTGACCTTGTCCTTGACCCTGTCCTTGACCTTGTCCTTGAC
>CETB01069841.1_pt1 | contig 17416 bp, 18 predicted proteins | sample 356381 | NCBI WGS metagenome assembly CETB01 (sample SAMEA2622545, study PRJEB7988) | marine metagenome | biome: marine biome (ENVO:00000447); feature: deep chlorophyll maximum layer (ENVO:xxxxxxxx); material: "saline water (ENVO:00002010), including plankton (ENVO:xxxxxxxx)" | depth 155 m | reverse complement strand
TCTGCTTTTGCTTCTGGCTCAGCTTTTACTTCTGGCTCTGCTTTTGCACTAGAATCATTATTAGACTGTCTTTTAGCAGCTTGTTCTTGGGCTTTATTTCTAGCTTCAGCTTCTAATCTTTCTAGCTCAGCCTCTTCCGCTAGTTGATCCTCCTGCTTCTTTTGGTATAACTCTTGACCTGAAATTATCGCATCTGTGATTATATTAGTTATAAGCTGAATTGATCTCAAACCATCATCATTTGATGGAATAGGATATTCTACTTGATTAGGATCTGAATTTGTATCAACCATAGCCACAACAGGTATATTAAGTTTTCTAGCTTCTGCTACAGCAATTTTTTCTCTATGGATATCTACTACATAAAGCACAGAAGGTAATTCATTCATCTCTTTTATTCCAGAAAAAAACTTATTAAGTCTTCCTCTTTCAGTATCGAGTTTTTGAGATTCTCTTTTAGTCTGAGAGATAATAATACCCTTTGCAAATGAATCTTCAAGTTCAACAAGTCTTTCAAGTCTTCTCTCAATTGTTTTGAAGTTAGTCATTAAACCGCCCAGCCATCTTTGATTAATATAAAGTGAATTAGATCTTTCAGCATTTTCTTTTATGATATTTTGGGCATGCTTTTTAGTTCCAACAAACATACAATTACCACCATCTGAAATAACAGATTCAATAAAGTTAACTGCTTGTAATAACTTTTCTTGAGTCTTAGATAAATTTATAATGTGAGAGCCATTTCTTTTTGAGTGAATATACTCTGTCATTTTAGGATTCCATCGCCTAGATGGATGTCCAAAATGAGAACCTGCATCAAATAATTCCTGAATTGATGCTGATAATTTTTCATTCTTTGTAGTCAAATTTATTCCTTAATTTAGTTTCACTTAGTTGAAATATAAACGGTAATCCAAACAATCATTATAACAATTATTATTTATTTTTTACACAAAATGCTTAGTAAATCTGAGAATAAATTTTATATTTTAAATTCACTCATCCAATAAAATATTAAATAAGCACTTGATAAAATTAAAATACTTGAAGCAACATATTTATAAACCGTCAGAAATATTTTTACTTTATCTATAACAAATTTCAAGAATAATAACCCAAAAGAAACACTCAAAAGAGCAACCCATGTCCCTAATGAAAAAAGAATAAAATCAATAAAAAGTATTTGTAATTTAGATACATTCGAAAGGCTAAAAACAATAGACATAAATATAGGTAGAGTACATGATAAAGAAGTTATTCCATATGAAACGCCATAAATAAAATAGAATCTAGATGTACCATTTTTTTTTGAGTCAAATAGATATGCTAATTTTTGTAATTTTAAGAAATAAACATTACCACCATAAAGAACTATAAAACCATAACCTAGAAGAAGTATAGAGATTACTAAGCCGAAATATGAAAACACATCTCTTATACTATAAAAACCGGCAGAAATAATTGATGCAAAGATAAAAAAAACTAATATAAAACCAACTGTAACAACAGTTGAAATATATAGAGGTTCAAGAAATTTTTTTGAAAAAATTGATGTACTGCCATTAAATAATAATTTTTCATCATTTTTCAAGAATGATGAAAAATATACCGATAAAAGAGCAAATCCACATGGATTAAAAACTGCTACTAGACCTGCACTAAAAGCTATCCCCAATCTAATTAGGTTAGAAAAATTCAGATAGAAAGAACTAGTACTTGAAGATGCCTCAAAACCTAAAAATAAAATTTTGTTTAAGCTTTCTAAGCTCAATAAAAATCCAAAAGTAAGGATTATTACAAGAGTCAAAATAAATAGAGAAAAGTAAATCCAGAATTTTTTATTATCTATTTGATTTAGCATATATTTAATTTCCCAGAAAGACTGGGAAAACTTCTCCTTCTAAGTTGAATTTTTAACAAAATAAAAAGTATCACTTATTATTATTTTAGTGCTAATTAAATTTTGTGTCACTTAGTATGTATTTCATAAATGTATAACTTAGACAACATCAAAACTACTAAACAGGAGCTAGAAATTCTAGAGCTTCTTTCTAATGGCTATAAAGCTAATGAAATAGCTAAAACTATGAACTTAGCAGAACAAACTATAAAAAATAAAGTTCAAACTATCTGTATTAAATTTGATTCTTCCAATAGAACTGAGGCTGTAGCCAAGGCAATTAGATTAGGAATTATTTAAGCAGATTCTACTGGGTTTTCTAAAGTACCAACATTTTCTATTTCAATAGTTACTGTATCTCCAGGATTAATAGGAGGAGTTTTACCTGAGGTACCAGTCCAGAGCATGTCACCCGGAAGAAGAGTTGCATATTTACTTATAAAACTTATAGATTTTGCTGTTGAAAATAACATTTCAGAAGAGTGACAACTTTGACCTTCAATTCCGTTTACAAATCCTTTTATTCCAACATTTTGAGGATCTATGTCAGTAACAATATATGGACCTAATGGGCCAAAAGTATCCGCTGATTTTGCTCTCCACCATTGATTATCTGCATCATCTCCTCCCTGCCACTCTCTAGCAGAAACATCATTGCCACATGTGTAACCAAAGACATAATCTAATGCTTCCTCTTCAGAAACATTTTTAGTAACTTTACCAATAATAGCTACCAGCTCAGACTCACACGCTACAAGACCAGCTTCAGGGTGAATTTTAATTGGATCACCTGGACCAATTAGTGCTGTCGATGTTTTATAAAAAGGCTCTGGTCTAGTAGGAGCTCCTCTTTCACCCAAATGCGAACCATAATTAAGCGCTAAGCACAGACTTTTAGATGGATTAGGATTTGGGCAAAGTATCTTAACCTCTGATTCATTAAAACTTTTACCTGTTTTTTCATATGAACTTAGAATTGGATTATTATTTATCTGAATAATTTCACCATTATCAACTATCCCGTAGGATATTTCATTAGACACTTCAAATCTTGCAAACTTCATAGCTTTTCTCCATTAAAATCATTTAAATTAATTTTGTTACACATATAGTTGTTACTAGTTTAGTCTACAATTGATTAAGGTCAAGAAAAAAAAAATATTTTTATGGATAAATCATTTATAAGTATCAAAAGATTATCTAAGAATTTTAATGAAAATGAAATCATTAAAAATCTCTCTGCAGAAATAAACAAAGGAGATTTAGTTAAGGTTTCAGGTAAAAATGGTAGTGGAAAAACTACTCTATTCAAAATTCTTTGTCAGCTATATACTTTTGAATCTGGAAATATTTTTGTTGATGGGAAAGAAATAAAAAAAAATTCATTTGTTAAATCAATAACTTCTTACTGTTCAAGTGATTCAATATATTACAAAGATTTGAAAGTAAAAAATAATATAATTTTTTACTTTGATGTTTTGGGAGAACTTAATCCAAATGATTTATACACAAATAATAAAAAATTTTTAGATTTAGAATCTTTTGAAGATAAATATCCGGAAGAATTATCAAATGGTCAAAAGAAAAGAATGAATTTATTTAGATGCTTAATTCCATCATTTGAAATATACCTTCTTGATGAACCTGAATTAGGTTTAGACTTAGAATCAATTTCTGAATTAAGTTCAAAACTCACTGAAATAAACAAATTAGGTAAGACGATTCTTTTTTCGACCCATAACTTGGATTCTGTGGATTTTTATCAAAGATTTAAGAAAGAAATCTTATTATGAAAAATTTCATTAATATTCTACAACTAATAAAAATCATAGTTCAAAAAGATTTTATTGAAGAAATTAAATCCAAAGAAATATTAATTTCAATAATTTCTTATTCAACTTTAGTTTTAGTTGTTGTAGCTACGACTTCTAATATAAAAAATTCATCAGAAATTTTTTCAATAATTTTTTGGATTTCTCTAAGTTTTTCTATAATACTTGGAATTAATAAATCAATGAGCAAAGAATTTGAAAATAACGGATTAGAAATGATTCTAACATCTCCAATTGATATAGAAATTTTTATAATAGCAAAATCAATGACTAACTTTGTATTGATATCAATATCTAGTGGAATTATTTTACTATTTAATAACATAATCATAAATTATGAACTCTATAATTTTTCATTTATTTTTCTAGTTATAATAATAAACTTTGGATTTAGTATTATAGGAACTATCACTTACTTATTATTTTCTAAATCAAGAGGTAAAGAAATTTTATCTCCTCTTCTATTTATACCCTTAGTCTCACCTTTACTGATGGGAGGATCATTAACTACTGTGGAAATAATTAATAATAATCTAGAAAGTTTTACATGGTATGGATTAATTATCGCTTATGACTTAATTTTCTTGATAATTGGCTTCTTTATCTCTAATTTAATTTTCCAAGAATAGATACAATTAAATAATAGTTATAATTTTAATAAAAAAACTCAATTTTTACTTTTATGTTTGATAGATTATTTACAGTAACTACTTTGATAACCTTCGTATTTATGCTTTGGATGATATTTTGGTGGATACCAATAGATATATCCCAAGGGCCAGTAGCAAAAACTGTTTTCATTCATGTACCATTAGCTTGGTGTTCAATGATTGCTATAGTTCTTGTTGCAGTAGCATCAATCTACTACTTATTTAATAAAAAATTATTTTGGGATAATCTTGCACAATCTACTGCTGAAGTCGGTGTTATATTTGGTTCTTTGGCCTTGATATCAGGGATTATTTGGGCAAAGCCGATTTGGGGGGTTTGGTGGACAGGTGAAGCAAAACTTACAACTACTCTTATTTTAATTTTGATCTATGCGGCTTACATACTTTTCAGATCTTTATATTCTAATAGTCTTCAGATGAAGAAAATTGCTGCAATAATTGCTGTTATAGGAGCTATTGACAGCCCTATAATTTATTTTGCAGCAAATCTTTGGCAAGAATCTCATCCTGTTACCGTAATTGGTCCCTTAGCAAGAGAAGACTCTTCTTTTGGTGCAGATTATGGTTTGACTTTACTTGTTTCAGTTATAGCTTTCACTCTTCTTTTCGTGATACTAACAAGATTGAGATTAAAAGTATTAAGTCTAGAAAGTAAATTTAAAAAAGGAATATAAAATGAAAAAAATAAAATACTCCATAATAATATTTTTATTAGGCATGATTCCCATAAGTTCTTCAGTTATACAAGCTCAGCAAAATGAAAATGTTGTCAATGGATTTATTGAGAATTTAGAACTTGTAGATAATAAAATTAACATTTCAGTGATAGATAATTTTGGAACAAGATTTTTGCTAGAAATTATCGATAGTACTGAAATAGGTATTGAAACCCAATCTGGTGAAAGATGGGTAGGAAATATAAAAGATGATCCAGAGTATGTATTAGAATTACTAAATGAAGCTCAGCATAGTTTAGAACCAATTACACTAACTCAAGTTGGATCAGAAATAATTACTTTAGTGAGCTATGAGTCTTCCAACATTAAAAATAATCTAGGATATTTAGCAGCTAGTTTTATTTTTCTTTCAATTTTATTTTTTGGTTTTATATTTATAATTAATAATAAGGTTCAGATTTTATCTAGAAAAAATAATTAATGAAAAATGATTCTTCCAAAAGAGTAGTTGAAGTTAAAAATAAAAAATTTACTTTTGGAGCAATAGTAATTATTGTTTTGTCTTCATTAGTTTTCTTTGGTTTTCAAGCTTTTTCTGAAGCTACATATAAGTATTACTCTGTCAATGAAATATTAGTTTCTGGAAGCGTTGATTCAAACACTCAAATTGGATTAAAAGCTGTACTTGTACCAAATTCTTATGTTAGGTCTGCTGACGGTTTATCAGCAACTTTCAATGTCAAAGACAAAGACAATGAAAATAATATTAGAGTAAATTATTCAGGTGAAATAGGAAGCGTATTTTTTAATGAATACTCTGAGTTAATAATGCAGGGATACTTTGACAATAAAGATACTTTTGTTGCCACAAATCTTTCAGTTAGATGCCCGTCAAAATATATGACTGAAGAGGAATACAGTTAAATTGAATAGCTTCCTAGTATATCTTCTGGATTTTTAGATTTTTCCTCTATTAGTTTATTTTGTAAGTCAGTAATAGTAGGTGGCTCTTTCTTATAAATTAGACCTAGAGGAACTCCACCTTTACTTAGCAAATTAACTGCAGCATCATAATCTGATGGATCATGATCTTCTTCTACTATAAATGCGGTGCCAGGGATACCATCTTTTTTATTTCCCCTTAATATGTCATAAGTATTATTGTAAGTTGTACAGGGTGATTGTACATGAACAATTGAAAATCCAGGGTGTTTCATTCCTTCTAGTATAAATTCCGCTAATACCTTAGGCTTACTTGAGTAATGTGAAGCAATATAACTTACACCATAGGATAAATAAAGCTCTAAAGGTTTCATTTGAGAATCCAATTTTCCGAATGGAGTTGAAGTAGTCACCTGACCTGTAGTAGAAGTTGGTGAATTTTGACCTTTGGTTAATCCATAAACTCCGTTATCCATTATTATGCAAGTCATATTTGGATTTCTTGACGCAGTAGGTGGTATATGTTCGGCTCCTATAGATAAAAAATCTCCATCTCCTGCTACTACTATAGTATTTAATTCTGGTCTAGATGTAGCTACACCAAAAGCAATAGGTAATGTTCTTCCATGAATTCCATGAATTCCAAATGGCTGTTCTCCATCTAGCATATGAACCATATTTCCTGAGCATCCTATTCCTGCAATTATTACATTTGAAGTTCTGGGGATTTCAAATTCTTCAGTATATGTTCCTAAAGCTTGTTCCAAAGCCCTTTTGACTCCAAAATCTCCACACCCAGGACACCACTTAAAATCATACTCTGGATTTCTATCGCTCAAATCTATACCTCTGTTTCTTTTATTTTTTCTAATATTCTATCTGAAAGATAGGTAGGTTTAAAGGGTAGTCCTGTGTATTGGGTAACGGAAACAGCTTTAATCCCTTCCATTCTTAAGATTGAGGACCACTGACCTTGATAATTTAATTCAGGAACAATAACTAATTTTTTACGCTTCAATTGATCTAGTATTTCTGAAGGCAATGGATTTAGAGCCATAGAATATAACCAAGTTAGTTTTTCACCTTTTAATGAAAGCTTATCAAAAGCCTCTCTTGTAACTCCTTTTGTAGCACCCCATGGCATTATAGCAATTTCTGATTCAGGATTTTCTATTTCAAAAGGAGAATCATTAAGTAATCCCAACTTAGCAAATCTTCTCTCGGTAAGTCTTATGTGATGCTTTGGAAGATGGGTTGTATCACCTATTTCATCATGTTCCGAACCATTTGCTACATACGCTACATCACCTCCAGGAATTGGCATTGGAGAAAGTTTCCCATCCCAATCTTGATATCTTTTATATCCATTGGAACCAGTATCGGAGTTTCTTCTTTCATCTACTACTTTAGACAAGTCAGGTTTCTTGATGTTTTCAGACCTCTCAGCAAGACTCATTTCTCCCATAATCATTACTGGACCTTGATATCTTTCAGCCCAATTGATACCTAGAGTCCCAGCATAAAAACATTCTTCAACGGATCCAGGTGCTATGACTGGTAGCTTTACATCTCCATGAGCAGGATACATGCAAGCAAATAAATCTGATTGTTCAGTTTTAGTAGGTAAACCTGTAGCAGGTCCTCCTCTTTGAATATCAACTACCACACAAGGTATTTCTGCCATCCATGCTAATCCTAATCCTTCAGACATCAAGGCTATTCCCGGACCAGCTGTAGCTGTCATTGCTTTTCTACCTGAAAAGCCTGCACCTATTATATTATTTATAGCTTCTATTTCAGATGATACCTGAAATACAAACTTATTTTTATTAATAAGATTTTCTTCCATCCAAATCAATATTGTTGTCGCTGGAGATATTGGATAACCATAGTAACTATCTAATCCGGCAGAAACTGCTCCTAAGGATAAAGCTGCATTTCCAGTAATCATTATTTGTTCATAACTTGGAGCAGTAGGATCATCTAAAGATCCCACGCTGAAACCACTCTTTTTAGCAACTTCAGTCCCAAGCCCAAGAGCGACAATATTTGACTTTATAATTTCATCATCTCCAGCTCGACCTCTTGAAAATCTATCTTTTACGAAATTTTCTATACTTTCTAACTTAAAATCTATCAAAGTTGCTACGGCCCCTAATATGACCATATTAGCAGCCCTTGTATTACCTGATTCTTTAGCTAATTCATCAGCATTTATACCAAAATAATTTCCATCACCTGAAGGAATACAATCTTGAGCATTATAAATACAAACTCCATTTTCGCTCAGATCATCTATATGATTATCAAAAGCATACTGATTTAATACAACCAACACATCTACAGCATCTCCATTTGATAAAACAGGAGTAGTGGATATTCTTACTTGAGAAGAGGCCGGACCTCCCATAATTTGTGACGGGAATGTAGAAAATGTCTGGCAATAAAAGCCTGCTCCTGTAGCTGCTCTTGCCATAGCATCTGCTGAAGTGACAAGACCCTGTCCACCCTCACCTGCAAATCTTATAACGAAATCCTTGGATTTTACTTTTTGAACCATAATAATCTTTATATACTCAAAATTCTAGATTAGAAAATTTATCATTATTTAAAATAATTTTTTTAAATTAAAGACTAATCTGATCATATTGTAAAAAAAGCATAATTTCAATTGTATATGAATAAATTTTATTTGATTATTATACTAATAGAATAAACTATTGAAAATTTAGTATGGATGAACTCAAAAATATATGGTCAGCTGGAGGAGTTATTATTTTTGAAGAAAAAGTAATAATTTGCCATAGAAAAAAAGAAAATCTTTTTTGTCTACCAAAAGGAACCCCCGAAAATGATGAAAGTCCTGAACAAACGGCTTTAAGAGAGGTTTATGAAGAAACTGGTTTATTACCAAAAATAATTAACAAAATTGGCAAGATTAGATATCAATTTCAAAAACAATCTAGTACAAAAAAATATAAAAACAACATAAAATATAATAAAACAGTTTATTACTATCTAATGGAAACTATAGGTGGTGATATTTCAAATCATGATCACGAATTTGATTCGGTATTATGGATGTCATTTTATGAAGCTAAAGAAAAATTAACATATCAAAATGAACTCTCAATCGTGGAAAAAGCTTTTCATGCCTAAAATTAAAACTAAATCTACAAAGCCAATTATTATTACTGGTGAAAAAACAATTTTAAGACCAAAGCTAAAAAGTGATATTAAAAATGATTACAGCTGGAGAACTGATTCAGAACTATCAGAATTAGATGCAACTTTACCTATAAATTTATCATTTGAGCAGTTTGAAAGAATTTCAATAAATGATTTATCAAAATCTTCTCCGTGGTCAGAAAAATTTTCTATAGATAATTTAAATAAAGATCATATAGGAAACTGTATGTTTTATGACATAAATAGATGGGAAAAGTCTTGTGAGTTTGGGATTATGATTGGTAACAAAAGTTTTTGGAACTCTGGATATGGTACAGATGCTTCTAAAAATTTATTATTTTATATTTTCAACTACACCGAAATAAATGAAGTTTATTTACACACACTTCTAAGAAATATTAGAGCTCAAAAATCTTTTCAAAAAGCAGGATTTGAAAATCCCAAAGAAATTAAAAAAGGTAGATATGAATTTATAAAAATGTCTACCAAAAGAGATATTTGGATGAATAAATTTTCAGATCTAGTCTTAAATACTACTCTTGAGGAGGAGCAGGATTAATTAGCTCTGGCCCAAAAGTTTCTGGGACAGCGTTTGCTAACTCTTCTACAGTCCATCTTCCAGCTTTAGTTAGGGATCTTCTTGTCTCATACTTGTTAAAAAGACTTATTCTATTTCCTACTGCGTGAACAATCTCTCCATTTATGTGGCCAGCTGCATCTGTACATAACCAAGCCACAATAGGCGCTACATCTTCTGGGTCATAAATGAAGTGGTCTTCTTCAGCTGGTTTGAATGCTCCTGTTCTCATAGCTCTAGTAGAATCAGGAATTGATTGAGTCATTCTAGTATTAGCTCCAGGAGATATTGCATTTGCAGTTACTCCATACTTACCAAGTTCTTTGGCAACAACTCTTGTAAATCCTGCAATACCATCTTTAGCTGCTCCATAATTTGATTGCCCACTATATCCTATCAAACCTGAAACACTTGAGAAGGTTATAATTCTTCCTGATTTTTGTTCCCTAAAGATCTTTGATGCCGGAGCAACAACAGAAAAAGTTCCAGTTAAGTGTACGTCTATAACATCTTGCCATTCTTCTTTGGTCATGTTAAATATCATTCTGTCTCTCAATATACCTGCTGGAGTTATTACGATATCTAATCTTCCAAATTCTTCAATTGCTTTATCAATAATTGCTTTTCCTCCTGCAACCGAAGCAACGGAACTTGTTGAAGCAACTGCTTTACCACCAAGCTCAGAAATTTCTTCTACGACACTTTGAGCAGGCCCTTTATCATTACCAGTTCCATCAAGACTTGCACCAACATCATTAACAACAATATTTGCTCCTAATCTTGCTAATTCTAAAGCAATTCCTCTACCTATACCTCTACCTGACCCAGTAACAACCGCTACTTGACCATCTAATGGTTTAGCGGATTCATTATTCTTTTCGCCAAAACCAAAAAGAAGCCCTCTTCCTTCAGACTCAAGATTATCTTGTGTAAACCTTCCTTTATTTATTGGGTTGAATAAAGTCACCTTTCTTCTTAATTCTTGCAAATGATTAATGGTTCCACCTGAAACATGAAAGATTTGTGAATTAATTGGAGCTGAATAATCACTAGCCAAATAAGTTACAAATGGTGCAATATCTCTCGGATCCCTAGATTCTTTGTATGGATTATTTTTTAATGTTTTGAATTCTTCAGGAACTGAAGCAGTCATCCTAGTATCTGCACTTGGTGCAATACTATTAGCAGTAACTCCATATTTACCTAAATCTTTGCCAACAACTTTAGTGAAACCAGCTATTCCAGATTTTGCTGCACCATAATTTGATTGCCCCGGATTACCAAAAAGTCCTGAGCCTGAAGAAAAGGTTATAATTCTTCCAGATTTTTGAGATCTAAAAATAGGAGCAGCATGCCTAACAACGGAGAATGTACCAGTAAGATGAACATCTATTACATCATGCCATTCGTCTTCAGTCATATTAAATATCATTCTATCTCTTAGGATACCTGCTACAGTAACTACAATATCCAATCTTCCAAAAGAATCTAAAGCATCATTAACTATTTCTTCCCCAGCTTCAAAAGAAGCAACAGATAATTTAGATGACTTTGCTTCTCCTCCAGCTTTTTTGATTCCTTCTACAACTTCATCTGCTAATGAAGCATTCTCTACGTTCCCATCTAGAGAAAGACCAGGATCGACAACAAGAATTTTTGCACCATGTGCTGCCAAATCTTCAGCAACCGCTCTTCCAATTCCTTGACCAGAACCTGTAACTATAGCAACTTTACCAGATAAAATATCAGACATTTTAAATCTCCATTTCTTTTTTATTTATTTTTCAGTGGTAATTCAATTTCAGCAAAGCATGGAGTTGTAACTATACCGTCTTCATTCTCCAAAAAAACCTCTAATTCTAAATTACCTACTGAATTTATAATTTGTTTTTTTATAACTTTTCCATAAAGTTTTAAGTTTTCGTATGGAAAATCTACACCTCTATATGAAACATTGAATTTCTTTAGATTACCTTTTTCACCAATAAAATCTACTACTAATTTAGCCAACCAAGCACTCTTTAATGCACCATGAATTATAATTCCTTTGTGCCCAGCTTTTTTTGCTACATCATCATCATAATGGAATTCATTAAAATCCAAAGATGCTCCTGCATACATTACTAGTTGTTTTCTATCAATATTCTTAATAGTAGGTCCAATAATATCACCTACGTTTATATCTTCATAATAATTTTGATAATTCATAGTTATCCTAAAAAGGTTTTTTCTCCTTTGCCGTAAGTTATAGTTACAATTTCTTGAGTAGAAACTAGTTCCTTTTTTTGATTCACATATGAAATTAATGTCACTTTAAATAACATTTCACCCATTGTACCAGTCTTTAGAAATAAATCTTTTAATTTTGAAATTACAGTTATTTCATCTCCTACGTAAATATTTTTATAGAAGCTATATGATGAGCCTCCATCTACTAGATTTGAAAAAGGTTCTGGAAATTTTTTTTCGAGTTTATTTGCCTTGAATAATCTTACATAAGTAGGAGGTGTGATCAAACCTCCCTTAATTCTATTAGCATATTTTTTATCTAAATATAAAGGGTTTTCATCTTCAATTGCTTCAGCAAATCTTTCAACAGAATGCTTTTCGACTAAATAGGTTTTTGGCTTTGTTTCCAAGCCAATAAAACTTTTCATTTCAGTTGTTATTATCTCACCTGATGACATTATTTTTTCTTTCTTTTTCTGAAAACAAATATAAAAGAACTAACTGATGAAGACAATAGTAAAGTAGCACTAAACAAATAAATAAAAGCATAATTTCCCACTAACCCAAACATTCCTATTTGAAAATAGAATAATAAAATTGATCCAATCAATAGAGTTATAGGTAAATAAACTAAAGAGACATTTTTTCTTCTACTAGAATATAAACAAACAAGTCCTATTAGAAAAGGAACAAATAATGGGAAAATTACACTTGATGAATGGATCTCAATAAGAGATTTATTATCATCAAAACTTATAAACAATAAAATAAATCCTGCAATAAAACTTGAAATTATTGAAAGGTAAATAAGGAATTTAATTCTTCTAATTTCATTAGATTCCATAATAATCCTCAGGAGAAGATTCTTGAGATGATTCAGTAATTTCTATTGGTGATTTGTTCTTCATAATTTTCTTAATGCCTATAGGTTCTTGAAATTTTACAGTTAACTCTACATCCATTTGAAGGGATTTATATGAAAGTAAAATACCTTCTCCGAAACTTTTATGAGAAACTTTATCTCCCTCATTAATATTAACTTCAATTTGATTAATAGAATTATTAACATCCTCTTTATCAAAAGTTTTTTGAGAAATATAACTACTTTTCCAATGTGTTTTGTCATGTAAAAAAGATTTTGAATTTTTTCTTGACATAACATTTTTTGGGATTTCATCTATAAATCTAGACTTAATTGCATTTCCATATATTCCTTGAAATCTTCTTCTGCTAGAGGAAGAAAGAAAAAGCTCACGTTTAGCTCTCGTTATTCCTACATAACAGAGTCTTCTTTCTTCTTCTACTTCGTCATCAGATTCTAAAGAGCGAGAGTGAGGTAATAAACCTTCCTCCATTCCAACAATAAAAACATTTTCGTATTCTAGGCCTTTTGCCTGATGAAGAGTTATTAAGGTAACTGCTTCAAAAGACTCATTTATATTATCTAAATTAGTATTAAGTGAAGAGGTTTCAATAAATTCTATTAGGGAATCTTTTGGATTTTTATCTGATCCTACTGAAAATTCTTCTGCTGAAGATCTTAATTCATTTATGTTCTCTAGTCTCTCTGAACTATCTTCATCATTTCTAAGATAATCGTCATAAGATGTAAGCGCAATTATTGAATTAATTAATTCAAAAGGTTCTTGGATTTCAATTTGCTTCAAAAGTTTTTCGTAAATAATTAGGAATTCTTTCAATGCTAAAGTTGCCCGTTTAGGTAACAAAGAAAAATCATCATTATTAATGTATTTTTTTATGTAATTTATGAAGCTAAGATTTTCTTGAAATTTTGAATTTCTTAATATTTGAATAGTTTTATTACCTATTCCTCTAGGAGGACAATTAACTACTCTTTCAAAGGCGTTATCATCATCTGGGTTAAGAAGCATTTTGCAGTAAGCAAGAATATCCTTAATTTCTCTTCTATCATAGAACCTAACTCCACCAACCAATCTGTATTTTAGACCTAATGAATTCAATCCTACTTCAAAAACTCTACTTTGAGCATTCACTCTATATATAATAGCTATTTCATTTGGAGATTTACCTTTTTCAATCTGCCTTTGGATTTTTGAAGAAACTGATATAGCTTCTTCTTCTTCATCATTATAAAAATCAAAATTAATTAAACTTCCATTCTTTTTTTTAGTCCATAATTTTCTTTCAAATCTATTTGAATTATTTGAAATTATAGAATCAGCTGCATCAAGAATTTGTTGAGTAGATCTATAGCTTTCATCTAAATTTACCACTAAGCATTCTTTATATTGTTTTTGAAATTCCAATAAATTAGTAGGTACAGCATGTCTCCATGAATAAATTGATTGATCTGGGTCTCCAACAACTGAAATAGATTTTTGATTATTTGTTAGCAAGTTTGAAATATCAAATTGTAAAGGATTTGTGTCTTGAAATTCATCAATTATTACTTGTTTGTACCTATCAGACCATTTTTCTCTAATATCTTTATTTTCTAAAAGAATAGTTTTAGTTTTCATCAATAAATCATCAAAATCGCAGGCATTTGATTGATCAATAATTTCTTGATATCTAATAAAAACTCTTGAAACAATTTCATCAAAATATGAAGAACTTTTATTTTTGAAATTCTCAGGAGTAAAGCCTTGATTTTTAGCCTTAGATATTTCTGACGAAATTGCTTTTGGATTTATTTTTCTGGGATTTATATCTAATTCATCAAAAATATTTTTTAATATTCTCAGTTGATCAGCATCATCGTATATTGAAAATGATTGATCTAATCCTATAAAAAAGCCTTCTCTTCTCAAAAAATAAGAAGAAAAACCATGAAAAGTTTTTACTAATGGAGTTCTATGATTTGGTAGAAATTGATTTGCTCTCTCCATCAATTCTTTTGCAGATTTATTTGTGAATGTAACAGCAAGTATCTGACTAGGATTAATTTGAAAATTATTAACTATCCAAGGTATCCTATGAGCCATAACTCTTGTTTTGCCTGAACCTGGACCTGCTATAACAAGTAGAGGTTTCAACTCATGAGTAACAGCTTTTATTTGATTATCAGATAATCCTTCAAGAATTTGTGTATTTAGTGAATCCATCCGAAATTACTTTGTGATGGGTGTTGAAAAAATATCAAATAATTTATCGAAATTTAAATTATCATTTAAGATTCTATTGGAATACATGACCTTTTCATTATGGTCAAAATCATTTATCTCAAAAGAATCAGAAAGTTTAGAAATTGCTTCTTCTGTATTTTCATCAACAATTAAAACTGGAATACTTAATTTTTTTGCTTCATAAATAATATACTCAACAGGACTTATACCACTAGTAGCAATAAGAACATTAAGTGTACCTGACTGAAGAGCGGATAGCTGAACATCAGGTCTATCTCCTCTGACGACTAAAGCTACGTTTTTTCTAGTTGAAAAATATTCTGGTCCCCAATCTAAAACAAAACCACCAATTAAATAATTTTCAATGATTTTATTTAAACTTTCTTCTCCTAAAACCTTTTTAGTACTTAACACATCTCTTAGGTCTTGAGCTGTCTTAGTCATGAAAAATCTTTGTTCCTCTAATATTGCAATAACCTTTTGATTATGAAGAGATTCGATTACATTTTTTTTGTACTTCAAAACACCATTAATAATAAACCCAACTAATCTTTCTGAAAAAAACTTCTCAATACTATTAATATCAGCTGAATCTCTCTCAATAAAAATAACTTTAGCATCAAATTTATCCAGTATTATTTTTTGTTTTGAAAACTCCATTTGATTTATTTCAACAAATATAAGTTCTGAGTTTTTCAAAGAGTTTCTGTTGTCTAGTTCTAATAATTGATTGATCTTTTTATGATCAACTATCTCATTATTTTCTAGTTCACCCACATAGGTTTTTATCCCTCTGTTCAAGGACTCTTGGACTATTCCAGATAAAATAGCTGTTTTACCACTATCTTTCTCTGATGATGAAATACAAATAACTGGCATAATATATAAATAATAATGAAAAAATAGTTCAAATTACACGTTTTTTGTCATTCATTATAGAATTTTTTTGTTAAAAATTAATGATAGGTTTTTTTATTAGATGCCTGGGTAGCTCAGGGGTAGAGCACTGCGCTGAAAACGCAGGTGTCGACAGTTCGAATCTGTCCCTAGGCACCACTTAAGAAAACTTTTAGGTTTGAATAAATAAAAATAATTATATATATTATCGATAATAATGATTACAAATATTGAGAAGAAAAGTTTAATAGCTCATCTCATGAGAAGAGCTGGATTTGGATGTAATTTTGATCAGATAGAAGAATTATCTCTTCAAGAATATGATGATATCGTAGATCAATTATTAGAACCATCCTTTAATTTACCCCATGACCAAGATCTTTTAGAGAGATACTTTATAGCTTCAGTTGAAGCTCGTACAGCTAGGCATGCTGATCCACAGTGGACTTGGAGACTAGCAAAATCGAAAAAGCAACTCGAAGAAAAAATTGCTCTATTTTGGCATGGTCTATTAGCAGTTGGTGGTATTAAGTTAGATCATGGGCTGGCAATGCTTGAAGAAATTGATTTATTTAGAAAATATGGTCTAGGTAATTTTAATACCTTATTACTCAAAATTTCTCAGGATCCTGGAATGATGTATTGGCTAGATAATCAAAATAGTCATAAAGAAGCTCCTAATGAAAACTATGGCAGAGAATTACTTGAATTATTTTCAATGGGTATAGATGAGAATGGAGAGGGAGTATATACAGAAGATGATGTTAAGTCTGCAGCTAGAGCTTTTACAGGCTGGGCTTCTAAACCTACTCCACCACCTTTTTTCTTAGGACCTTTTCCAATGGAATTTAATTTTAATGAAAATGATCATGATGACTCAGAAAAAGAATTCCTTGGTGAAAAAGGTAATTTTAATGGTGAACACATAGTAGAAATGGTTTCAAGGCATCCATCAACAGCTAAATTCATTTGTATGAGACTTTATTTATATTTTGTTTCTGAAGAAGAAAATTGGGCTGAAATAAATAAACTTTCTCAAGTCTATTTAGACACTGATGGAAATATTAAAAAAGTTTTGGAGTACATGTTTAAATCAGATCATTTCAAATCTAAAGAAATAATGTTTAAGAAAGTTAAAAGCCCTTCAGATTTAGTTTTTGGAATTACAAGAGTAGTAGATAGGTTTGAAATACCTGAGTTAGACTCAGCTGAATTAGCTACAAATACAAACTTAATGGGTCAATTCTTACTCAATCCTCCTAGTGTTGAAGGATGGCATGAGGGAGAAGAATGGATAGATAGTGGCTCGCTCATAGAGAGAATTAATTATGCATCTGAAGAGATATCTAATACTAGTTCAAAAGGTGTTAAAAGACTTCTTGAAATAATAAAGTC
>CETB01067868.1_pt1 | contig 17670 bp, 32 predicted proteins | sample 356381 | NCBI WGS metagenome assembly CETB01 (sample SAMEA2622545, study PRJEB7988) | marine metagenome | biome: marine biome (ENVO:00000447); feature: deep chlorophyll maximum layer (ENVO:xxxxxxxx); material: "saline water (ENVO:00002010), including plankton (ENVO:xxxxxxxx)" | depth 155 m | reverse complement strand
CCAGCCGCTATACCTGAAGCCTGCAACATACGTGCTCGACGTCCTAATTTTGTACGATCACTAGGAACGGCATCTTCTGCGACTTGAGGTAATCCAAACCTAGATGTCTTAGTAACTGTGTAACCAGGATCAACAGTTTCTCTAGCTATTCGAGGATCTAAGTCTCTTTGAACTCTGTATTCTTCTTTTTGAACTTCTGACATTCCCCCTAGAGGAACGGAAGAAATAGCATTAGCAATTTTTCTCTGCCAATTAGGGGCAGTTTCCATGCGACGTTGGAAATCATTACCCCATGCGGTAGATCCTACATTTGAAGGCAGTGCTCGTCTTAATGCATCCAGAGCCGAAGAGCTCATGAACATATCTTCGATAGGATCTGCTCTGACAATATCTTCAGGGTTGAAGAATCTAGGGTTAGATCTAAAGCCCTCTTCGAATATCCTCAAGCCATCCTGAGGTCTACGTCCTAATCCTTCAGCCATAATTATCCATCAGGTTAGTAGATAATCCTGCACCTTCTAAAACAAGCTTAATTAACGCATCGCTGCGTTCTCTTTCTTCTTGTCTAATTTGTGCTCTTAGGAGTTCTTGCCCTTCTAGCTGTGCTGTTTCATAAGCCTTGTTAGTCAATGGCCTTGGAGCAAGCATTCTGGCAGGAGCACCAACAGTAAAGTCACCTGCAGTTTGGAGCAAGCCAAGTGCTTGTCCACCCGAAGGTAATTTAAGTAATTTTTTACCAATTCCTATACCTGCAGACTGACCAACTAAAGAAGCAAGGGTGCCAATAGTCGCCTCTTCTCCAGCAATACCTAATCTATCGATTGCACTTGTTCCTTCTGGAGCCGTAGCAGCCATTAATGCAGGGAAAACTAATACATCAGGCCCCCACCAAACAGCAGTCATTAAGGCTCTCTCCATTGGAGTACCTTTTGGAATTAATTCTTTTCCAAGCTTGCCAGCATTTCTAGCCAACATGCCAGCCCCTCTTTTAATGAAGGGCAGCATTTTCGCCCCTGCTAATGGAATACTCATGCGTATGGCCCCATAGGTCCGTACTGACCTCGCTGATATTGTTCCATCCACCTCGCCAAGAATTCTTTAGCGGCAGGATCGGAAGCAGGGTTGTTGGCTAAATTATCAAATTCTCTTTTATTAGCTTCTGCGAACTGTTGAAATGCACCTTCTTCATAAGCACCTTTAACTGCCGTCTCGTCCCGAGCCTTTTTTTGGGAGATAGCACGGTCAATAGCCTTGTTAGTCGTACCTAAATGATCGGTCAGATTATGCGCCACGCTAAGAAGATACTCTTTATTACATATAATAACTGCTACTGAACAGTGATAGATCCTTTCATTGAAGAGTGGTTTTGACAGATGTAATAGTAATCACCAGTTTCCTTGAAAGAAACCATCAACTTGTCGGCTGCAACTGCTGTGTTGTTGTTATCTATGCGTGCCCAACCGGGATTAGTTAAACCTGCTCCTGTTGTTGCACCACTGACATTGCCTTTCTTGATGACAAAAGGATGAGAAGATCCCGATTGGTTTTCGATAATCAAAAGCTGTCCAGCAGATAACGTCAAATTAGGGTTAGCTTGGTCAGTCAGTCCACTACCGTTAAATATATAATCACCACTGTCGTGAGTGACAACGTAAGATTCCAAAGCATCAGCAGTGATATCTCCTACTACTACCCACTTATCAGTTGATATATTGAATAAATTAACTTTTGAATAAGCAAATGTATTTCTGTAGGTACCAGTCGTTGATGTATTAGATGAAGAGGAAAAAAGGTTTACACCACTAGCAACTAAAGTAATTTGATTCGAAGCACCTGATACAAGAGTTATTTGACTTCCCTTCCTAAACGATCCTGACGACAAAGTAAATGTAGTGTCAACAGTATCAGCAATTAAATAGCTTTCTTCATCATCAGTAGTAATGCTATAAGCAGCATCGCTGATTGTCTTAAATTCAGGAGTAGGTAATACTTTGGTAACACCTTCTATCTTGCGTGCTGCATATAACTTAAATTGAGCAGGATCATACTCTACTTCTAAGAACCTATTAGGCATGTCTACAAAGAATTGTTAATTTTAGTTTACTTAGAAATAACGTTCTTATAAAAATTAGCCTTTCTCACCATTTTGTCGGAATATTCATCTTTATTTTTTAAAATTTTATTAGCAAATTCCAAGCGAGCTTCAGGAGTATCTTCATAGCCAGCCTTAGTTGCAGCAGCAGTAAAGGTTCCTCCTGTGCCGCCTTTACTCATCGGCTTATCCATTTTTTTAAAAGCTTTTTTAAGCTCGTCTCCAGCTTTCCTGCTCATGCTTTAAATCTAGCCATATCAGCTAAAACTTGATTTCTCATTCTTATACCGAAATCAGAATCTGTAGTAATACTGGTTTTTTCTCCGTCACGACCATAAGTAGCACCTCTGTTCAGTCCTCTATTAGGATCAGGTCCACCAGCTATGTTAAAAGCTCCTGTATATAAGGATCGCAAGTTAGATGGCACAGAAAATGACATTGCAAATCTACTTAATCTAGGGGAGGAGGAGTTAGAACTAATGCCTCCATAAGTTCCAGCAGAAACACTAGGACCTCCATAAGTTCCTTTAGATCCATCGCTTCGTGTTCCTACTCCATGAGTGTTATAACTATTTGTTCTGCTGTGATTGCTGTATCCAATACTTGGATTGCTAGGCATGTTTTTCCCTTGCGTATCATTAGCCTTTGCGTTAATCCCTGCTAAAAATTGATTAACTCTAAAACCTAATCCATCGTCATAAGAAGAATGAGCATAATCATTTCTATTAATATCTGGAGCTTGCGTCACATTAACAGAGTCAGCACTATCACCAACTGCTTTAGATATCGCTGCAATTTTCGCTTTCCTTGTAGCAGTGGTTCCAGAAGCTCTTTTATTGCCACCTCCCCACTTCTTCCAGTGACCTAATCCATGATCATAATCTTTGAAAGTCTCTTTGAAATCCTCAAAATCTTTTCGTGTAGCAACGCGACTCAGTCTTATAGCGTTGGCAATAATCTTTTCGGTGTCATAATTACCTTTACGATTGGCCTCTGCTATGTGATTAGCGTACCTATTTTCGTAATCAGCTATCGAATAAGTCATTTTTTCTGCCTTTGGTAAGCTTGTGCCAACTCTTTAGCGTGTTTGCACTTAGGGCAATCAGTTTTATTATTCATCTCTTAATTCTATAGCCTGAAATTTATTTGTTTTATAAACGTACTCATGAAGCAGCCATGTATGCGTGTTGAAAATTAAAGTTGATAAAATTACAACCGCAACAGGGTCAAATCCTCGTCTATCAGTGATAGCACCCAAAACAGCATATCCTTGTGCAGTATGCTCCCTCATCCTTTCAGGAGTAATTTCAATAAAATGTTTTTTTCTTGCCATTAACGACCTCTGAGACGACGTAGTTTTTGAACAAAGTCCATATCTGAATATTTGTTCAGTAATTCTTCAGTTTTTCCTCGCACAAGCAGATCAACATACTCGTTAGTTGTAGGTCTCATTCCTGCTGGGACGTTGGCCTGACTCACCGAAGGTTTCCTATTTATATTTGCGTCCGGGCTGGGGTTTACAGGGGCGTTCTGGGCTTCAGGAGTGTACAGATTAGGAGCTCCTGCGGCTCTAGCGTCTCTTCTTATTTGAATCATGCGTTCTTTGAGTCCCATCTTATCTCTGAACGCATCTCGTTCTAGAGGAAAACGATCTGTCGCTAAAGGAGAGAAGTTCACTCTTTCTGCACTTCCAAGCATTCGATCTATATCTCTTCCTTCTTGTAACTGATCAAGTAAGTCTTGTAAAGGATTGCCAGTAATGGTAACCATTGGTTTTCCTTTTTGGTATTGCTTAGCTGGCTTTGTAACTTGCATCAATCGTTTTTGCATGTCACCCAATATTGGATCTTGCAATTTGAAGTTTGAAACTAATTGCATACCAGTTATATCTTCTAATAAGTTATTAATTGTGATATATCCTTGATTAGTTATGCGACTAGTTCCAAGTCTTACTGTTGTTTCTCCATCTGACTGACCACGTCCTAAAGGAATTACTCTTTCGTCGTTTAAAAAGAATTGATTAGGAGAATTTTCATATTTACCAGCTCTCACATCCAAATTTGAGCTTGGAATAGATACTACAGGAGCTAAATTTCCACGAATTATCGCATTAATTGCTTCTCCTAGTGTTTGTGCTTGACTTTGAGGTCTGCCACTAGTCCTATCTGGGACAAAATAAGACAAACCATATTTCTCAGCAATATCAATCGGTAGTCTTGCACTTGGATCAAGCAATTCCAACCTGACTGCTGTTGGGTTAAAGCGTCTTGTTCCTTTTCGACCGATAGTATAAGTAGCAGGCTGTCTGACACCAGTACCCTCGGCAACCATCATTTTTTGTCTGCGCGTTTCTTCAGGCGTTGACCCGAGCGGTTCGATCTTTTGAGTTTGCAGGTCGTAGAATTCGCCAGGCGGAGCCATCAAAGCAGGTACAACATAAGGACCAACCGCAGTCCGTGACTGTTTCAGCTTGTCATTAGGGGCTACTCCTATTTTTGCAAGTTGATCATAGTCTTGAACCATCTGAACAGTGGGAACTTCCTTGAATTTCTCGGAATCAGCTCTTAAATATTTTCCTTCAGGATCGTCATAAGAAGTCGCCACTCCTGACTCGGGGCCAATCTCTCCGGATCTGCCTAATCTTGCTAAGACACCTTCGGGGCGCGTTGATGGATCTTGTATAACTCTTTGATTGTCTAATAAATAGTTAACTCCTTCTCCACTTAACTCTGGCATTGCTGCACTTAATTGCTGCGAACGAGTCTCTGCAGGTCCTATTTGCCTACCTTCCGCCGCAGATGGGCCGTAATCCCAGTTTTTATACCTTTTTAGCAGTTCTTCTTGTGGTTTTAAGTCTTCTTTTGGTCGTAAAGCCTCTTGTCGCACTTCTCTCAGAGCTTTTTCTATTCTTGGATCTCTCTGAGTGGGATATTTTGCTTGTGTTTCTGAGAAAAAGTCTTTAGTAGGTACAGGTTCTTTATTAGGTCTGTAAACGCCGACCATTTTGTAAGGCATTTGCTTGCCTGTTCTACCAGAATATTCGCCTATGTCTGGAAAATTTCCCCTTGGAGGGACAGATGGAGAAATTTCGTCAGATTTTCTAGCAGGGATTGGTGTTAAAACGCCGCCTGCCGTGTTGTTTTCTTTATTAGGTTGAATAATACGACCACCCGCACCCCTATTTGGAGTAAATGCAAAATCTCCAGAAGGTGTTGCACGAGTTTTTTCAGGCATTACATAAGTGCCTGTGTCTGGATTGATAGTTCTACGAGTATTTTCGGGCTGTTGCTGCTGTGGAGAACCAAATATTAAGCCTTGCCTACCTCTTCTTTCTACTTCGTCTAAATTTTCTGCTGCAGTCTGCCCTCTATATGGTGCCGCGCTTTCTTCTACTAGCTTTTGCAGGCGTTTGAGTTGCTCGCCTTCGGGCCGACGTCTGTCGTCTTTATCATCCCAAAACCTAAAGTTGCCGATACCGCCAAGCATCTTATTTCTACGAGTTATATCTGTACTACAAGTCTACCGAGTTACTAAAGGTGCTAGCCCTGGTTTTCTGATGTTAAGCGATGGTTAAGGGCGTCGGAGCTCTTTGTCGCGTTTTTTCCTCATGAAGCGTTTTATGCCCCCTTATGCGGGCCTCGCGGGAAAATCTCGAAAAATATTGCTCAGCGAGATATACATCAAACACCCTCGCCTAGTTGAAGCACCGCTCAAACAAAAAAAAGAAGGGCATATGTAATGAAGCGACGCAGCAAATGTTAAACAGCAGAAGACTTATGTTAGTTAATTGTTTAACAACAGAAGACTTATGTGACTACGTTTAAATCTTTAGCTGCGGAAGTTTGCGTTGCGCCGTGTTACGCGACCGCGTTCAAGGGTGTAATCCATAGTTATCTTTTGCATAATCTATTGTTTCCCTTGCGAGCCTGAGTTAGCAACAGTTATCCCACGCATCCCCGCATACATAGCGCATTTATCGCACTGCCCCTTCTTCGCTCTCTCGAGGGCGCCAAACCCTGTGACACTAGGCTAACACGTACCCAGTTGCTAACCGCTGCGCTCGCTTCACTCGCTTGCTTATAATGATTCGCTTCGAATTGCTACGCAATTAAGCTCATTTTACCCAAGCTCCCCATGCACTCGCTATGCTCGTTTTGTGTTCGCATTACGCTCGCTAATCGCTCGCTCTTTGAGTTACTTGTTTACAATGTAACGTTCACGCCTACTGTTAAGTAGATTAGTTGACAAATATAGCTACTTTTTGGAGATAATGCAAGTTTTTATGTTAGTGCGATGTTAGTGCAGTAATTCAACAATGCATTATGTCTATCCAAGTTAAGAGTATTACAACTAGCACCGCTAAGTATGTATATACCTTGAACAAGGAATTTAAAACTTGCGTGATAACTTACCTGCCTAAGGCTAAGAATCCACGCAATAAGGTGTATGCTCAGTGCTCGCTGTTGATGTCCTTTGAAACAGCCAAAGAGCACTGGAAGAAGACCCAGATCCTAGCTGGTCATCCCAGATACACCACTAAGAAGGTCAAGAAACTCCCTGCCGCAAGGTAGGGTTTTTTATTGGACTAATTCAACAATGCATTATGAAATCATCTTCGATTCTCTATCCTATTTGTGTTTTTTGTTTCTCTTGGGGAACAATCATGCTAATAACCCAGCTTGTGACTGGTTTGTCTGCCTCTACTCAGATGCAATGCGCTGGCGCAGAGTATTTGAGAGGCGATCAACGCGCTCAGAAGCTGGCTTTAGTTGAGTTTTGCCGCGATAATGGTTACTACGTTGGTAAGCATTTGCAGCAAGAGCAATAACCCAAAGCCCCTGTCTAGGTCTTCCTGGATGGGGGTTTTTTAATGTAGTAACTCAACAGTGCATTATGAATGAGTTGTGGGCAGTCATCCTAGATAGGAAGTTTTCTAGCTTCCATCGATCTAGAGAGGATGCAGAGTCTGAAGCATTCTTGCTTGAGGTCGTCCTGTGCGGACCTAACAAACCTAGTCATCTCGTTGATTTGGTTCAGTTATCTGCTTAAGTACATCAGTACTACCCCTTATCCACTACGTTCCCCTCGGTCGGTCTGGTCTTCAGGTCGGTCGGGGGAATTTTTAGTGCAGTAACTCAACACTGCATTATTCTCTCTATCCACCACCATGGTTAACGATTTAATTTCTGAGTATCTTGCTCAAGAGGATCACGCTTTGTCTTCCCTTCTTAGAGCTACCAGTAATTATGCGGCAAGTGTTGGTACCACTGACGAGTTTAACTACAGGTCTGCTGTAGCCCTCCGAGCTCGTTCCTTCGGTATCGACCCAGCCGCTTTCCTCGAGTAGGTCGTCCTACCCCATGTATCCCCTGCCAGTTCTAGCTGGTGGGGGTCTTTTTATTGCAGTAATTCAACACTGCATTGTTCTCTATCACCACCTAAAAATGGTTGCAACTCCAACTAAAACTCCTGTAAAAGCATCCGCCAAGGCTGCTACTCCAGAGCGTATCGATGATGACGTCGTTATCGTCGGTCTGCTCAAGAACACACAGGAGTGGATTGGACAAGGTGAAAATGCTAAGCGCCAAGCCAAAGGCTTCCTTAGCTGCAGTTCTACTGACACCTTCAATGATCAGAAGATCAATATCGACTTACCTGTCGACAACTTCATTGCTAGTGACAACGGTATTCCACTAGCCCAAGAGTTGCTTGATTTACAAGCCAAGCACTCAGAAAAAGGCCAGTGGGTCAAAGTTGCCTTAAAAGGCTTCTGGGTTCCTTCCTCTAACCCACAGTTAATGGGAGGCTACATGAAGTCTCAGTACAAGGCTCTTAGAGTTAAGAGTTACAAGATCATCAGATCTAGTCTTGACAAGCCTGTCACTAAGTAACTTATATGCCACCTAGCTTCGGCTGGGTGGCTTTTTTATTGCTCCAACTCAACACTGGTCATGCACTACAACGACATAACTGGTCAGCCACAGCCTGGTCAGTCCACCGAAACCTTGATTCCATTTGGTCATGTGTCAGCCAAAGAAGCCTTACTACTCATAGATGCTATGCAGCGATCTAATGCAAGAGGATTGGAACGTGTACATAGTGAAATGATTAGAGCTATCGAATGCTACTTTTCACATACAGATGATAAGGTTCGTGAACTTGATAACTGTGAGACCAAGTTAAAGCAGTATGCTAAGCAGCAACAGAAGGTGAAATCATGAGTGACCGACGTGGCTTCGAAGGCTTTCCTATGAAGGCCAACCCCTGCAAGACAGTTCAAATAGGTACTCACCTAACTACTAGTCTTTATGAAGAAGACGAGATTCCAGACAGAGAAGGTTATGCCGCAAGCTGTCTAATGGAAGACGACACTCTTGATGAATCCCACATATAGATACACAGCTCCACCTTCGGGTGGGGCTTTTTTATTGCACTAACTCAACAGTGCGTCCTCCTACTTACTATTCAAATGACACCACCTAATTCCAAGTGGGACATTGCACCTGTTCAGCCCGGTGAACTGGTTGACTATGACCCAACAAACTACGACACTAGTAATAAGTACGAAAATTTCAAAGAATCCTTCTTAAATTTCTCTACTCAATTTCTTTTTGTCTGTTATTTCATGGCTCGCTTCACACAAGAACTTTGCCATAAGCTTTTACCTCCTATTGTTCGCTTCCTTTGGCAGATCAAGAAGCTAGCAGCTAGGTACGAGTCTTGGGCAAAGAAGAACAAGCCATTTATGCAAATTATTGAATATCTATACAGTTTTAGAAGAGAAGACTATTGGGTCGGCAAGACCAAGACTGGACGTCTACAAAAGCCTGACGGTACTTTTCTTAAGAAGACTAAATCTTAAAGCCCATATGCCACTTCAGGTTGATAACTGCCTGACAGTGTATATTCAGGCTCGCTATTTTCAGGAGACATCTCGTTAAACGTCTTCTGTAAAGAAGGTATTAGCTTATCACTACGAAAGCTTCTACGTAGGCTATCTAAATTGCTATTCTTTAAACCTTTTCTCAGGTCGAGATTAAATAATTCTCCTGCAAATCTCAGGTCGTCCACTCTTTTTCCTCTCTTATTTGACAAATCCGAACAGTCTCCTGCTGAGATATATAGGCAGAAGAATGAGTATTCCCATGAGCCTCCATGGAATATAAGATCTTTCTTGCCATGTCACATTCAGCAGGAGTTGGATTTTTGATCATACTAAAGTGTTTGCTCTGTCAACAATTTGCTGCTCTGTACTCTCTACATAAGCCATGAGGTCAAGTAATCCTGAACCTGCTGCAGTTAAAGCGGAACCTCCCGCTACACCAGCTACACCTGCTCTGGCTACTTGGGCTTGTCTAAATGACGCTGTCCTTTGATCTGGAGATCCTCCTAAAAATGTCAAAGCGTCACCCACTGCTCCTGCTATATCTGCTCTGGTGTTAGGTATATTTTGTAAAGCCGCTTGGATAGAAGCTCTATCTCCTGGCTGTACTTGAGACAAGACTGCCTTAGCATCTGCTGAGAAAGCGTCTGGATTAGTAATCATCCGAACAGGATTCCTACTCTGTCTTGCGACAATTGCTTCTGCAAGACGTTGTCTGTCCTGTTCTCCTATCAACTCATCCGTAGCAGCCTGAATCCGAGCATTAATTCTGTTGGCACCAAAGTTACTAACGTTTGCACCTGCGTCACGCAAAGCTTGGGCAACTGAAGCATCAGCCTGACCAACAGAAGGTATAGCATTCTGAGCAGCTAAATACCTTTTATTAATAGCCTGTTGCAACTGATTAAGTCGAGTCTGTGGATTAATGTTCACGCCCTAAAATTTCCATTGATACACCTATATTAGGTGTATTTTTTTGGTGATCTAATTCAACAATGCATTTTATGTATTATTGCGTAGATCTTCTGTTCACAACTACCACACACCTATGACCCTACACTTGGGTACTAAATCGTTCTCGTTCTTCATCAGACCAGACGTATTTAATAAGACTGGTTTAATATCAGTCGGTTTCTGCCGTAACAGGCACACCAAAGCCTGCATGGAAGATCACATCACTCTTGGTGCAAGATCTGACACGCTTGCTGAATTTGTTGCCAATGAAGATCCAACCAACACATGTTCTGTTGACGGCAAGACATACTCAGCCAAGTCAATTGGTTGGGGTCGTGATGAGAATGGTAATCCACAGAAGATTACATACTCAGCCGAGGAGATTGCAGCAAGAGCAAAGCTACGTGCTATCAACAAAGCCGAGGAAGAACTCAGACGTCAGAAGTTAGATCTAGAGATCAACAATGCTGAGTCTGAAGACGTTGTTGACGTGCAAGCAACCGCGTAACCAAATGATGCTGGTGTTGTCGTTCTGCTGACATGACAGCGCCAGCTCTACCCAATCCTTGATTTCTGCGGCATCATTCGCAAGCAGCATATTTAATTATGAATATAAATGAATGTAATCCTGTTGCGGATAGTCCACGCAGTCAACACCTGCTTGAACTTATTGATGCCATCAAACAATCTCAAGCAACTTTACGATCTTCGGGAGACTCAAAAAATCAAGGAAAGATTGAAACACTCATTAACACAATCAACAGGAAACTTTATGCATCCTGAAGATCGGTATACAATTAACCCCTTTCGTGGCGACTTCAAACGCCTATTTATTCATGACCTCAAAACAAACCTCGCCTGGGTCGAAGACTTCGACTGTGAAATCGACGCAGGAAACCACTGCCTCAACATCTACTCCAGTGACTACTTCGAAGGTACTATCGAAAGAACTAAGGCACCGAATCAGCTCATTCGACTTAGCTCTGCAACATCAGATCTCACTCAAAGCCCTAGACCAAGCAATAGTTGATCTGGAGAGTGACGATCCTGTTAAGAGGCAGACAGCAGTCAGTGCGATTGAAGTATATCTAGCAGATAAGGAGAATTTCGAGAACAAGGCTACAGACCTACTTAACTTCTCGTTTGCTTTGATAGCAATGGCTAATGCAAAGAAAGCAGAAGCAGACAGGCTGAAGAAGCTAGCTATCCCAGAGTTAACTAAGGCTCATCGGTTACAGGAGTTAGTCATCAGATTGTTTAGAACAATCATTAACGATGACAACAAATTAACTAACTACAGATTGCCTATGCATACTATTAAATCCATGATCACCTCATCAGTGCATGTTGACGAATACTTATGCGATCCTGATAGTTTGCCAGATGAATTCAAAAGGACTAAAACAACAGTCAACAAACAATCACTCAAAGATGCTTTCAAAGCAGCTCAAAAGAACAAGACAGAACCACCATCATATGAAGGAGTTGAATTCATCCAAGAGCGCCAATGGAGAGTTGAATGAGTGAACAATATGACTTCTTTGCGTCTACAACCAAAGGAGCCAGTGAAGTTACTCTTACTCCAGTCTCACAAGAGGCTATGAAGTTCATCCCTGAACTATTCCCCGATTTAAAAGTAGGTCAGTCTGTGGTTTACAGCCTACGTGACCTATATACAATCGTGGATCTTTTTATTCCATCACATTTTTCCATAAAATGGTTACCACCACTCCGACCTCCGTCTTCTTCTTCACCTCGAACCCCCAGCTCAGCGCCAAGCCAGCTCAGAGGCAAGACGGCATCCACTATGCCTATTACAACGCCCCAGCCAAAAACGGAGGAGGGGGAGAATGCTCCGTCAGCTTCCCCGAAAGCGTCAAAGACCATGTCAAAGCTGGGCAACCCTTCAGTGTTGACGGCACACCCATCGCAGGACTTGGATACACTACTCGCATCCAATACGATGAGAGATACAAGTGTTCCATGCTCATATTTGACTACATCAAACAAGAAAGCCACCAAGAGGTGGAAGAAAGTGCTCCGTTCCTACCAACACCTTTCCCTGCCGAAGGATGGGGAGATGCAGACAGTATTACTGCAACTGCCCAACCAGTAAGAAATGGTGTACCTAGAGCAGGGGTTAGACCACCACAGGCTCGAAGGAATGCAGCTCGCAATGAAACAGAGCATGCTAAACGTGTACGTGAAGCTGGAGATCGCTTAAATCCACACTTCAAAAAGCTTCTTGATATGTATATCGACGGTCAAGTTTATGCAGCAGGCAGGCTTGGATGCAGAGAACCCATCCGTCAGGACACAATTCAGAAGCATGTTACATCAGTAGGTATTGCTTACGTTGACTACCTCAAGTCCGAAGTGCAAACTGAGAACATCATTGAAGACTAAACCTATGGAAAGTCACAAAGTTTTTGAATTTTCTTTGCTTTTTAGCAAGAAATGGCCTTTTGTTAAAACTTCTACCAAAACATTGGTGGAATACGACAATACTTGGCCCATAACAAGTGACTTTCCACCCCCATACACCCTCGACTCCTATAACATCCAGTGTCAAGATGAAACATTTAACACAACCACGATTCACAATGTCATTTGTGAAGAATCAGGTGAGCCCCAAAGTACAATCGTTATTGACTGAGATTGCCAAAGACAGTCAATACGACGAAGCACAAGTATTGGAAAAACTTGTTAGCAAGATGGAAAAATACGTTTCCAACGGAGGCAGTATTAAAGATTCAGTCAAGGAAATCTTCTCTGGTATAGGTGCTGAATTATGACTCGTGCTAAACACACCACATCCCTCCTTCGGGAGGGGCTTGGAGTTAAAGTTTCTATCGACGACACCGAGTTTCATGCTTGGATCCCTTTCAAGAATCCTTCCGAGACATGGTCAATGGATCCCAGAGTTCGCTCCTATCTTTTTCTTAAAGGTAAAGGAGGAAATATGAAAATATTAAAACTATCAGAAGCTTGTACAGAAATCCAATGCATCCAAGCTATGAATAAAGACAAATCAGTCATTGTTCAATCCTTGGTTCCATGAAACAAACGCAAGTTAAATTTGTCTTCCTACCAGATGGAACAATCACAGAAGAAGTACTCGGTGCTAATTGTGACTCATGTGCTGCTATTACTCAGCCCTTCGAGGCTAGCCTAGGAGCAGTAACAGGCACGATTTACAAGCCTGAGTACTATCAACCTTGTGAAGTTTCTGTTGCACAGCAACATGAATCAGAATCACTAATCGAATAAATTATTGATCATAGCTGGTACTCCATTCCTCAACATTTCTTCATCTTATGAGCTTTTTAGACTACATAGGATTGTTTTCTTTACTCATTATTCTTTATGGCATCCAAAGAAAAGCAATCCTCAGACGTAACAACAGGAGAACATCAAATGCAAGTCATTGCTGATCAACTGCTACCTAGAGACGCAAGTCAATTAGACGAGGTAGATCAATACCTCGAATGTGTTACGGATTGCGGTATTAATGATAAGGAATGTAAAGATGTTTGTTTAGATGATATGAAAGACGCAGCTTATTTAAACATTCCCTCTTATTAATACTTGTCTCTGATAACTGATCTAATCATCCAACAAGCTTTGGATGTTTGAGATAAAAGTTCAGCCAAGTAATGAGCAACATCGTACAGATCAGATGATTCAACTGCTGGTTGGATCAATTTGATCATGTTTTCTAGCGTCCCTAAGTTGTCGTAGTACACCCTCAGTTGAGACGTACATTCGTATGACTCAATATTCTTAAAACAAGAACCTAAAGCGTCCTTTAAGCCACAGGAACACATCGGCATCCAATAATTCAAGATTCTTACGAATTCTCCTAACTGATCAAACTGTTTTAAATGCAGTTCATATTGATCTTTTAGGAAATTATGAATATCTAAGAAGTTTGAACCTTCGTAATTGAAGTGAATTAGATGTGATTGTGTCTGTAATTCTTTAACAAAAGAAGCCAATAAAACTAATTTCTGAGAAATATCACTAGATTGACTCGCCTCTGGCTTGTTACTCATCATTAGCACTAGCTCATGATTCTCAGGATGGTTTGTTGTCTCTGCTGTTTCCATAGGTTGGCTGCTATTGACTTTAGTTTAGGTTCTTAAGTTTGCAAACATTCAACTGTGCATTATTTCTGCTTCGTTTATGAGCTCTGCAATTGTTCAACCTCCAACAGGTATTCATCCTACGAGACCTAACCAAAAGATCCAAACTTATGGACTAGATCTTAACGCCCAATGGTTTGGCTGGGGTACTAAAGCTGGTAGTCCAGAGTTTACTCTCGCTCCAGACGAAGGTATCAGCTTCATTGGTAAACCCATTATTGGAGTTGATTGGCATACAAGCCAAGGCGTCTCATGTCCTTACTTCAGATTTGCTTTTCTTGAGCCAACTGAAGATCGCCAAACAAGACTGTCAGTAATCAAACTTAAATGCAATGGCAGTTCAACAAGTAACGGTAAGATCCTCGTGCAAAATCATGCTGCCTGCCTCGTTGGTGCTCTTCACGAGCTAGTACAACGAATTATCTTATCTAACCTTGACTTAGAAGATATATCAGGCACATTGTATGCAAGAAAAGGAGAAGGACGTGAAGTTGTTAACCCAAGTACTGGCTTAAAAACCACGTTCAAAGGTACCTTCATTGATTGTTTCCTTGGCAACGATCAGTTGCGATTCAAACAAGCAGACAGAGAACTCATGGCTTTCCAATCTCAAGTTAATGATCTCGCTGCTTCATTAAACCAACCAGCTCCTTTCTTACAATCAGTTTCTGATGAATAGTCACATACACACAATTAACGGAGAGATTTTGGAAATCCCTGATTCAGTTCCTCCAACAAGCCTGTCTCAATACAGGCAAAAACATTTACTCCAAGAAATCACCAAGCAGGAACTTCCACCAGGAGGTGTCCTACCTAACTTGAAGTACATCAAGTCTCATGTTCAAAGCATGAAACAAGAAGTTCCCACAATTCATCGACCCAAAGTGACTCGAATAGAGTTACTCATCGATGAAATGATTACCACCCTCAATTCTTAATTTCATCTCCACCATGAATCAATCCCTAGCTACCGCAATGCCTTACACAACCTCAGGGCTATGTACAAAAGATGTAGAAGATCCAGGCTCTGAAACTTTCAGACCTGGTAAAGTTACTCGAACAGACGCTAAGTTCTTCCAAGGACTTAAATCCGAATGTCGAGAATGGCAATCAACAGAAGAGCAATTGAAATCTATTGGTTGCAATTGGTTGGTCACTCCTGAACCTTTATATTCAAAAAGATACGACAGAACATACCCCGAAGTAGTTAATTGGTATACCAGTGATGGAGATCGACTAGGTCAATTCTCTAATTGCAGACACATTATCCATCCTCAAGATGGTTTGAATTGGTACAAAGAGTTCATCCATAAAACCAAAGCTGCTTTCTTGCAGGAACTCACGCTTGATGTCATAGGATATCTACCTGAGCAAAGGGTTTTATATTTTGCATCCAAGCTGACTGACATGAATCCTGAAAGGTTAAAAGAAGTTGGTGATACAACTGATTTCTTCCTCATGTTTAGTATCAACTACATGGAACCTAGAGCTATGAAAGCTCAGATATGGGCTAACGAATTAGTCTGTGAAAATGGCATGACACGTCGAATCAGAGATGGTCAAGCAACTATTAATCACAGAAAAGCTCGTGGAGAAGTTGATGTGTACCAAGCACTAGAGGCTGCTGTACTAGAAGCTAAGCGACATGTGTACATCAAAGAGAGTTTCATAGATACTCCTTGTGATCTTTACGACGGAAAGAAATTAATTCGTACTTTCTTCAAAGATTTCATTCCAGAAGAAAATCGTAAATCTCAAATAGAAAATGTTTGGGAACCTGTTGATTCCAGATATATTCAACAACTAGAGCATACTTATGTGCATGGCTTAATAGGTGGAGAATTAGAAACAAGAACAGACAATCTCTTTCGTGTTCATTCAGCCATAACCCAATTTACAAGCCACCATAAGCGAGTTAGAAACGGTGATGATTCTAGGTTTGCTAAACAATTGGATGGCAACCTGTCAAGAATCAATACTCAGTTCACCAAGTTCCTACAGGAACAAACAACAGGTCACAATTACGATGCCATTTAGACAACGATCAGGCAAGACTGAAGGTCCCCGCTTTAAAGTCGGGGATCGAGTCTATAAAGCTAAAAATGGTAACACTGGAAGGAAAGATGGAATCATCGTTTCACGAGAAGACATCAATTATAAAAATGGAGCCACTCATAAAGCTTATTGGATTCGATTTGACAACAACCCTCGTTTACACCATCTTGAACAAAGACTTCTTAAACCAGTAGACAATGGGAAAAAACCAACGCAAAACATACAGTCAAAAATATAGACTAAAAGAAGGTAGCTATAAGCGTTCCCTTCGCCACCAACTGAACACCGACGGTACCCCCTTATTTCAAAATGGACACATTGATGCTTCAGATGTTAACGCCTCGAGAAAAATTCCTAAAACAAATAGAACAGGCAGCTAATGCAGTTCTATCTAAACAACCTAACGCCTTCTGTAACCTTTACCCCTTCTCATCACAATGTCAGATCCCAACCACTTCTTCGCAGGTCGCAACCTTGAAGCAGACACAAAAGCAATCCAAGAGTTAGTCGATAGACCACAAGATGTCGAGTACTCCATCTCTGAGCTTTTGTTTATCAGGACAGCAATAGATCATGTACCAGCTACTAACAACGAAGAAAAGAAAGTTAAAGATACGATGATTTCTAAAACTAATGCATTTGTAAAAGAGATCATGTATAGCAAGAACAAGACAAGAGTCTCTCACTCCAAGCTTGACAGACTAGATTAAGTTTATTGGCATTGGAGTGCTAAGAGAGTAAAGGGGGTACTCCTTGTAAGCCCAAGCTAGATCCTCTGGGTTTGGTGGAGCTCAGAGGATTTCAGTCTTTTACTTTACAAATACATAAAGTTGAGTTACTCTCTCCTTGGGAAGTGAACAATTTCTTAAACCTCTCCGTACTGCATAGCGGAGGGGTTTTTTTTATGCAGTAATTCAACAATGCATTATGCCTTTATTGGGGCCTGCATATTTTAAATTCAGCCCTCCCAACATGAAGTTCAAAAAGACTCTGCAACAGCAAGGTCTTTATATTATTAACTTCAGCCTTCCTGCTGGTCGTGCATGCCCTGGTGCCGACAAATGCTGGGCAATGGCTGCCGTTGACGCTAACGGTAAAGTCACTTTAAAGAAGGGAGTGGACAACGAGTATATCTGCTATGCCGCTAAAGGCGAAGTCGTTTACTCGAATACTCGTAGAGCTCGTGCTAACAACAAAGCTCTTATCGATGGTCTATCTATTCATGAAATAGTCGACCTGATGCTTCTTTCTCTGGAGTTCAATTACAAAAGTCTCATCAAAAAAGCCAAATTATTTAGATGGCATGTCGCAGGAGATTTTTATCTACCTAAGTACAGAGATGCAGTCTTTATCATGACCCAGGAGTTACCCAACTTAATTCATTACGCCTATACGAAAAATCTTCCTTTATTCAAAGATGTCAAAAAACCTGACAATTTCAGACTCAACGCTAGTTGGGGTGGTCGCTTCGACCATATGATTAACTCCAAAGATTTTCCACGCTCTGCTCGAGTCGTTAAAGACCAAGCAGAAGCAGACAA
>CETB01167031.1_pt1 | contig 17691 bp, 18 predicted proteins | sample 356381 | NCBI WGS metagenome assembly CETB01 (sample SAMEA2622545, study PRJEB7988) | marine metagenome | biome: marine biome (ENVO:00000447); feature: deep chlorophyll maximum layer (ENVO:xxxxxxxx); material: "saline water (ENVO:00002010), including plankton (ENVO:xxxxxxxx)" | depth 155 m | reverse complement strand
CGTACAGTGGTGGGCGCGGTAAATCTAGGTGACAAGACTCTACCAACCGGATTCGTCTCCCAGTTCCTAGTTCTTGGATCTCTAGATCCAGACGGCACAGTCAGGCTACTCGAACTGCCGAAGGGAGTATTGCCAGGTTCAATGGTGGCATAGAGAGAATGGTATGATAACATAACCACTACTCCGAAATCCATGCAAGAACAACCAGGATACGCAGACAGCGGCAAAATAATGGCAGTCGAATTCGATAGGAAAATTATCGTTTACTGGTGGATGACTGCCAATATAGGACTTCTCTCTACAATTATTGGAATACCATTGATGCTGATATGGCTCCCATTTGGATGGTTGGTGCACAAGAAGCAGTACGAGCACATGAGCGGGGCCCTAACGGATCGTTCGATCAACATGCGTATGGGATGGTTGTTCAAGAAACAGCAAAACATTCCTCTGGACAAACTCACTGATGTATCTATTCACGAGGGCCCAATCCTCAACGCCTTTGGAGTTGTCAGGATGCAGTTTGAGACAGCCGGTGCAGCACCTTTCATCCTCACAGGCGTGAAAAACTCCGATCAATTCCGTGACCTCGTCCTTCTACAAAGGGACTCTCTTGTTTCAGCTCCTTCGCCTACTCCATCTTCTGGATCAAATGATGTCCTAGTTGAGATTAGAGATTTGCTGCAGGAGATTAATGCAAATCTATCCAACGAGGAGTGATTCAACTATCGTTAGGCTATTGGACTACTTGTCGTAGCCAACCACATGCAAACCATAGTTAGGATGACGACAAGCGCAGGGCCGATAGATATCGAACTCTACACTGATGACTGCCCAGAGACCACAGGAAACTTCCTCAGACTAGTGGATGATGGGTTCTACGACGGACTTCACTTCCACAGAGTCATCAAGAATTTCATGATCCAGGGAGGCTGCCCTCATTCAAGAGATCCTCACAACGGCAGAGCTGGAACCGGAGGACCCGGCTGGAAGATTCCCTGTGAGGCCTCAGCACTGGCCAAGAGGCACGATAGCCCAGGACTGTTCTCGATGGCCAATGCTGGCCCCAACACTGGCGGCTCGCAGTTCTTCCTGACCACTGTGCCAACGCCATGGCTCGATGGTAACCACGCCGTGTTCGGAAAAGTTGTGAAAGGAATGGAAACAGTCTACAAAATCGAGAATTGTGATACTCAGCCAGGGGATAGACCGTATGATCCCCAGAAGATTATCAAGGTTGAGAGGGCGGAATAAAACGACTTACTGACAGACTATCATAGAGTTTATTAATAACTAATTAATGCCAAATGTATGGCAAAGCACCGTGCGGGAGACCGTCGAATAATCAGCATCAGTATACCAGAGGAAACAGCGCGTAAGTTAGATCGAAAAGTCGGCAAGGGAAGAGAGGACGGTAGGTCTGCGACAATAGTCAGAATGATCCACGAATCACTAGATTCTGAGTCCGATGAGAGACCACCAGACCCTCCTGTCTCTTCGCGTAGTGCCAAGGCCAGACCGGACGCAATCAGAATCGAGAAGGATACGATGGGTGAAGTCGAAGTCCCAGCCGATCGTTACTATGGGGCTCAGACAGCGAGGTCCCTGATCAACTTCGATATCGGAGACGATACAATGCCACGCTCAATCATTCGGGCCTTTGGGATTCTCAAGCAAGCAGCAGCCGAGACCAATGTCAGTCTCGGCGCCCTCGACTCCGACATTGGCTCCCTCATTTCAAGCGCTTGTGATGAAGTGATATCAGGCTCATTGGATGAGCACTTCCCACTCAGAATATGGCAAACTGGTTCAGGAACCCAGACCAATATGAATTCAAACGAAGTCATCGCGAATCGTGCCATTGAGATATCAGGCGGAACCATTGGCAGCAAGACGCCAGTCCACCCAAATGATCATGTCAACCGAGCTCAGTCTAGTAACGACACTTTCCCTACAGCCATGCATATTGCCGCCGCAGAGGAAACATATCATCGTCTGCTACCTTCTGTCAGACATCTACGAGATGAGTTGGAAGCGAAGTCGAAGGGATTCACTGGAATAGTGAAGATTGGAAGAACGCATCTGATGGACGCAGTACCGCTTACGCTGGGCCAAGAGTTCAGTGGCTATGTCTCTATGTTGAATTCAGATATCTCTAGGTTAGAGCATTCGCTTGAGGACTTGTTTGAATTGGCTCTCGGAGGAACTGCGGTTGGAACCGGACTCAATACCCATCCCGACTTTGCTGACGCGGTGGCAGCGAGAATCGCCGACAAGACCGAGATGCCATTCGTCAGCGCTGAGAATAAGTTCGCCCAACTAGCCGCTCACGATGCAATAGTGGCTGCTTCAGGCAGTCTAAACGCCCTGGCTGTGTCGCTGATGAAAATTGCCAACGACATCAGATGGCTAGGTTCTGGACCTCGGTGCGGTTTTGGCGAATTGGCTCTTCCCGCCAATGAGCCAGGATCTAGCATCATGCCAGGCAAGGTCAACCCAACTCAGTCAGAGGCTATCACCATGGTCTGCTGCCAAGTGATGGGAAATCATTCGGCTCTCTCAATAGGAGGTAGCCAAGGTAATTTTGAGCTAAATGTGTTCAAGCCGATGATGATCCATAACTACCTGCACAGCATTAGGCTACTTTCTGACTCGTGTCGTTCTTTCACAGATAAGTGCGTTACAGGGTTAGAGGCCAATGAGGACAACATCGCAAGACATCTAGAAAACTCGCTTATGCTGGTTACCGCACTAAATCCACACATCGGCTATGATAATGCTGCTAAGATTGCGAAGAACGCCCACGAGAAAGGAACCACTCTCAGGGAAAGCGCTCTCGAATTGGATATGTTGACCGATGAGGAATTTACTCAATGGGTCAGGGCTGAGGAAATGATTGGGCCAAGAGAGTAGAATCAACTCATTATCCAAGCATCAAGAAATGCTACGCTAGATTTCGATTGGACTAATGGGCCGATGATCAGGTGGGAGCAGTCAGGAGGGGTTCAGCACATGGGGGAGCTTCCCCCCTCCCGTTCTACTCCGCAGGGTCCGGGTGTCCCCTGGGCCCTAAGGCCCAGGTTTCCCCGGGTAGACTCCTCCAGAACCTCTAGGGTTCTTTTGTCGCGCTCTGTGATTTCTCACTTCACTCATCTTCTCTCTCCAAGGGGGTCGCCTCCCTCTTCGCGTTCTCCGTTTCCTCTCCTGGCTATTCTCACCATTTCTCTCCACGGTCCGATACAACTTCCTCCACGGATCTCTCCGCCCTTGTTCGCTCGTGTTTCCCTCCGTTTCCTTCCCTTTCCTTGCGTCCAGTTCTCTCCACTTTGTTCCCCACGCCGTTTCCAGTTCCAATCTCTTTTCCCCTTCCACGCGTATCTCTTCGGGATAGTACTCTGCCTCGGTTTTGGTTTTCCCCGTTGCCGGTTCGGTTTCGCTTTTCCTCAGCTTCCTCCTCCGTTTCCTCCGGTTTCCTTCCCTTTCCTTCCCTTTCCTTGCGTCCAGTTCTCTCCAGTTCTCTCCACCTTCGTCCTCTTCGGTTCTCCCGTCGTCTTCCCGCCCACATGGCGTTCCGACTATCTCCCGTTCTCTTTCCAGATCTCGGGTTCTACCGCCGCTTTTTCGCGGCTCGGTTTCTGTGGCCCGCGGGTCGCGCCGAAGCGCCCCCACACCGGCTTCAAAGAAGCGGCAAAGTTCACAGGGCAAGCGGCAGTAAATAAACCTTTCCAGATATTAGAGCAGTACAGCGGAAATAAGGGTCATAGAATGTTAATTTCCACTGTATCTCAAACACTTCGCAGTTCCCTTAATTTATCCATCATCTCATTCTTCCTGGCATCATCTTCGAAATTCTCCGAGTCAGCACTAAGGCGCCGAGAGAGCACATTCACCTCTACAAAGTGAATGATTCCATCCGCATCCCCTAGCACAATCAGTCTCTCATTAGCATCTGACTTCCAAAGCTTACTCTCATGACCTAACTCTAGCAGATTGTCCCCAGTAGATTTGTTCAGGAGCGTCACTCCGCCATCTAAACAGATCCAAACGGCCCCTTCACCCCTTGGATAAGGCCCGAGAGAAAGTGATGCGATCCCTCCTCTAGAGTTATGACTCCATCCATCACTGGATATGACTCTACCATCTTCGAAACCTGCTATTGCACCATCATCCATCGCTAAGACAGCACTAGTTGGCGAATCCCCCATCATCTCCGAACCGTTGCCAATATCGGCGACTCTCCCATCCGATTGGCCGAGAATAATTCGATTATCGAAACCAGCCCCACAGGTGACGGGACTGCCGCCGACTTCGAGATGCTCTATCAGATCATCTAGAACTCTCAGAGCACCACACCTAGGCCTTCCTAGACCCAAAATCAAACCCTCATTGTATGGGCCCAAAAACCAACACCTCTCGTCGATATTCCAAAACTTCTCGACTTCGCCAGAACTGTTGAATTTCCATATCGTCGACTCAGTGTAGTCTCCAATTTCAATCTCGTAGACACTTGAGGTGGCCCAGATGACTCCGTCATTCACTATCACATAATCGCTAGATCCCTCCAACTCCATGCTCCAGACAATCTCCCCTCCTCTGTTTTCAAGACAATGTAACTTCGATGACTCAGCAACATACACCCTATCTTCTCCAAAATCAATGTCACTGAGAGGACCAGACATTTTGACTCTCCAGAGGGCCTCGCCAGAATCCTCACTCCAGCACGCAAAGACTCCTTCTTGCGAGCCAGCATAGACTCGCCCGTCATGTATTCGGAGAACCGTACATCGATCTCCAATGTCTCTTCTCAACGAGGAGACAGAAGATAGAGCGAGGCCAGTCACGCTCTCACACACGGACCATCCAATATCGTAGTTTGCACCTAAGCAGTCAATCCATAGAGGCGCTTCACCTTATCTTGCAGATAGTCTACAAACGCATCAGGAGAAGGAGGCGACCCTGTGGCTTCTTCAATTAGATCTGCAGGTTCGAGGATACTTCCTCTCTGATGAACATGCTCACGCATCCAAGATAGAAGCGCATCAAACTCTCCACGGCGCATCTGTTCATCGTGGTCAGAGAGGTCCTCACGCGCGGCTGCTAGTAGTTGAGCGGCGTATAGGTTGCCGAGAGTGTAAGTTGGGAAGTAACCGAATGCACCCATCGACCAATGAATATCCTGTAGAACACCTAGAGTTCTGTTGGGGGCCCTGATGCCGAGGAATTCCTCATACATATCGTCCCATGCATTCGGCAAGTCATCGACCTCGATTTCTCCAGCTATGAGCCTCTTCTCGAGCTCGTATCGAATCATGATGTGGACATTGTATGTCGCTTCATCTGCCTCTACTCGAATCAGACTTGGTTCAACGAGATTGACAGCTTGCCACAACTGCTCAGAAGTAACTCCAGCCATGTTCTCTGGAAAGCACTGCTGCCATAGAGGAAGCGCCCATTCGCAGAATTCGAGCGAGCGCCCAACCTGGTTCTCCCAGAGCCTACTTTGACTCTCGTGCACCCCCAGGCCATTGGCCTCGCCAGCGGGTTGGAAGTCCAAATCACGCCTCCTTCCTTGCTCATAGGTTCCATGACCAGTCTCGTGCATGGAGCCGTATAGTGAACCGAACGGGTCTGATTCGTTGTATCGAGTAGTCCATCGAACATCATCTGGGTTAGCCCCGCCGCAGAATGGATGAGTAGAAGCATCTCGTCTACCGGCGGAGAAATCGAAACCAATCGCCTCTGAAATAGCCTGACTCAGAGCCTCCTGACCCGATTGCTCCCATTTGTTATCCTCGACCCAAGACATATCTGGTCGAGCCCCACTCTCCTTGACCTGCTTAATCAGTGGAGCAACATTTTCTCGAAGGCCCGCAAATAGAGGGTCAACTCTGGCTACGCTTAGGCCAGTTTCATACTGATCAAGAAGAGCGTCATATCGTAGTTCATCATATCCCAAATAGTCTGCCTTGCGTCTAGCTATGTCAATAGCCTTCTCCAAATCGTCTCTGAAAATTGAAAAATCGTCCTTGGCACGGGCTTCGGACCATGATATCTGAGATCTGGAGCGGTGCTTCGCCATCTCTTCGACAAATTCTGTAGGAAGCTTGGTCGCCTTGTCGAATGATTCTCTTGCTAGTCTGACATTGGCCGATTGCACCTCATCAAGATCATCTCTCGATTCCAGCCCATTCAACAACTCACCGACTCGGGGGTCAGTCAACTTCTGGTGACCAGTCTTTGAGATCCAAGCCAGTTGTTCAGCCCTCAAGGCTGCTGCCTTTGGTGGCATCAAAACCTCTTGGTCCCAGCCCATCAGGCCCCCAATCTGGCCAATCAAGTCGATGTCTTTCAATCTCTCAAGCAATTCATCGTATGCATCCATGGCTCACGGAGAGGGGTCTCAGACACATAAGTTGTGGAGACGATTTCTGATTCAGACTTCAACTCCTAGCACACCTCTGAGAACAATTCCGATTCCGTAGGAAATCAGACTGACTACTCCGAGTATTGCTGCCATTTCAGCAAATTTACTTCTAAACGAAACCTCTTCGACTACTGATACATAGAAGTTGAAGACTGCAACAATTAGTAATCCAATGATAAATGTGCAGATTAGGGCCTGAATATGCGGCGCTAGTCCTTGGAAGTCAGGACTATCTATGGAGAACAGCAAGTACGGTGAAACCAGTAATAACACAGTAATCAGATACGAGATCCAGGTAAAGAATGCCGCCTTGACTGCAGATTCACTCTTCTTCTCGGCTCTTGAGGAAAGATACTCCGAGGCCCCCATGCTGAAAGCTGCGGATATTCCTGTCACAAGTCCGGCTAGGGCAACTAGATTGAGACTCTGTAAAGCGAAAGTAAGCCCTGCAAGAGCCCCGGTTAACTCAACCAGTGCATCTGACATACCTAGGACAACACTACCAGAGTATCTCAAGCGCTCCTCATCGAGCATTCCAATCATATTCTCTTCGTGCGCCTCCTCCTCGTCAGCAATGTCGTCCAAACCAAGCATCCTGTATTCAGCTGCCGCATCCTGCTCTGTAGACTCCATCATTTTGACAGAGAATGTGAAACCGAATAACCTCGCAAGCATGATTTGTCGACGAACCTTCCGCATATCTGGACGGACTTTCTCACCTGTCATACCAGCAATTACAACCTCATGACGCTCCTCTTCAAGGCTGATGCCTTCCAATATTGACCGATTCACTTCGTCTTTCTGCATCCTCGCTAGACGACGGTACACTTCAGCCTCGGTTGCTTCCATGCGCTGTAACTTCAATAGACGAGCACGCCTTTCTTCATCCACGATTCGCCCTGAAGGTACCGTCTATTGAATCTGACCAAGGACTAGTTGGGGTGGCGCAGCATTGCGAACGCTTGATGCATAGGGCTTCTCTCGCAAAATCCCATGGCGGCCAGAGACACGAGACCCAATGTCCCTGTCGTTGACCGTATACTCATACATCTGTGGGAACAGGATCATCAGGCCGATCACTACCTAGTAAGCTACGAAGTGACTCGACCTGGAATAGCTGAGATTTGTGCCCTACACCCTCCAAATGTCTCAAGATCGATGCGTGAACTGATGACTAGCGGATGGGCAACCGAACACACGAGAACCATACGCGGAGACAATCGTAGACAGAAGACATGGCAACTCACGGAAGATGGGCGAGCCGAGGCCAGAGGGAGAATCAGTGAGATGAGATCTAAGATGGTACTGGTGAGAGGGAATGACGGCAAACTACTCGAAGTTAGAGCAGATCAAGCGGCCAGTCATCTGAGAACCAATCTGACTCTACTCCAGGTTCTAATGCACGCTCAACACGAAGGTGTACTGAATTTCGGAGATATCCGCTTCGGGGCAATTGTCAGGACAGAATCAACAGATCTACCGCCTCCCGGCTCATTGTCTCTACTCGCTGGCGCCCATTCGACCTACCACACAAAGCCCCCCCAGACCAGAATAGTGCACGGCCGCTCCGAGCAAAGAGAGACTCTCGACTCTTGGTATTCATCCGAAACACCCGCCTTCGCTCTTTCCGGGATAGCTGGATGCGGCAAGACCACATTGACTTCATTCTGGATGGATGGCATGCTAGAGAAAAATCCCAGTCTGATGGCGATGTATTATCCCTGTCAACCGTGGGACTCTCCATTGGGTATTGCAACCAGTTTATTACACCGACTAGGAATTGGCACTGATGATACATCCGATGACCCCTACGGGGTCATCGAAACTCTACCATTGAAGCCAGGAGCCAGACTGGCTTTGGATTCCTACAGACGCCGCATAGTAGCCCATCTACAAGACGAGGATGGACATAGAGGCGAGCAAACTGAAGAGTTTCTTCTCATCCTTGATGATGTACACAATCTAGGTGCTGAAGGAAATCATCTTCTAGGCGCCCTATTGCAGATAGCTGAAACAACCTCTATGAGACTCATACTCATCTCTCGTACAAGTATGGTATTCTATGATAGGCGTGATGTTCATACGAGAGGTAGAGTGCAGGAAATGGCACTTTCAGGACTCACTCTCGAAGAAGTCTCTCTGTGGTTGAACACTCTGGATATGCCAAGCAAGGCCCCCGCCGAAGAGATCCATAAAGCAACAGGCGGTCATCCATTAGCGGTGGAATTGTTGGAAATGTACGGACAGACTCTACACGATGACTGGCTCCGATTCCTCGATGAGGAGATTATCGATGTACTTCCTCGTGATCATAGAGAAATCCTAGCCTTGCTTGCGGTTGCAGATAAGCCGATTCCTTGGAATGCTCTAGCCAGTGCAGCAGGTTTCGATGGAAACCCTCCTTCAGACCTAATTGAACGAGGATTAATGCTCGAACTCGGTGAGGGTATGTGGCTACACGAGGCGCTGAGAGCGAGACTGCTGAGAGAAGTCGGAGCCCCCCTCGAAGAGCGTGCAAGAAAACTAAGAGAAGCCACCGACTAAGCCATGTGACGGTTCAACCAGTCATCCATACTAGGCTTGGGAAGTGCTCCAGTCTGCCTGTCGACTACTTGTCCACCGTGGAACAACACCAGATTTGGGATACCACGAACACCATGTCTTCCAGGAGTTATCGGATTGGTATCGGTGTTCACTTTGGCAATGGTGATGTCACGCTCACCGGCAATTTGCTCAAGAACTGGTGCTATTGCTCTACAGGGTCCACACCATGGGGCCCAGAAATCCACGAGTACCCATTCATCACTACTTGTCACAACATCGAAGTCTGCATCGGTCGCATTCACTATCTTACCCACGGTCGCACCTACACTTGGCGGGTGCTTTCCACACTATGAATCTGTGTCTTATTTTCAGACCTAACTTCCGTAGGGATTGTGAACCTCAGACTCATCCCCTCGCACATGGAGATCACCCCGAGCATTCTCACGGCCGACTTCGCTAGGCTTGGCGAGACCCTAGAGGAAGCGGTCGACGCTGGGATTAATTGGATTCACATGGATGTCATGGATGGTAACTGGGTAGTCAACCGAACTATCACCTTCGGACCTGCATTAATCAGATCTGTAAGAGACAGATTGGGTCCCGAGGTGACAATAGACTGCCATCTGATGATTACCAACGCCGAGGAGACTTGGAAGCAATATGCTGATGCTGGCGTTGACATGGTAATCGCACATATCGAGGCCGTTGATGACTTTCCTACACTCATCGCGGAGATGCAACAAGTAGGAATGGGGGTCGGATGCGTACTCAATCCTGATACTCCAGCAGAGGAAGTGATTCCACTTCTACCAGAGCTTGATCTAGTCCTCGTGATGTCGGTGGTGCCCGGTAAAGGGGGTCAGTCATTCATGCCTGAAGTTGAGAACAAGGTTCGAGCCTTTCGAGCCGCAATCGATGAACAGGAATCCGCTGGTGGCCGCAAAGTCAAGTTGATGATTGATGGTGGCATCAAGGATCACAATGCGGCGATGGTTGCAGAGTGGGGAATCGACATAGCAGTAGTTGGTTCTGGACTAATCAATGACCGAGGCAGTATCGCAGAGAACCTAGCTGCAATCAAGGTAGCCCTCGAGTAGCCTCGCAACGAGGATTCAAAGCACACTACCCCGGAGCCCTAATCATGGTTACAGAGCAGTGGATGGTAGAACAGGTTCTGAAGATCGTTCCTGATGCTCAGGTGGAGGCTTCTGATCTGCATGGGAGTGGCGACCACTTCCATGTTAGAGTAATCTCTCAAAGTTACGAAGGCGTTCGGCCATTACAGAGACAACGACCGATCCTCAACCACTTCAAGCCGTTCATTGCACAGAATATTGTGCATGCCCTGGACCTCAAGTGCATGACTCCAGAGCAGGCCGAGGAAACGGGCCAAACCGCCTTTGACCCACATGGTGAAGAGGTAGAGTTCTTTGGAGTGCACATCCGCAGGCCAAACAAGGAGTGATGATATGACAGAGTTCAACTGGACACCCGATGAATTGCAAGAATTAGTCGACAACAACAGGCTAGTCCTGTTCATGAAAGGAACGCCAGAGCAGGCACAGTGCGGATTTTCAAACCGTGCAGCAACGGTCTTACAACAGTTGGAACAACCATTCGTCAGTGTCAATATCCTATCCGATCAACGCGCAATACCTTCTGTCTGTGCGTGGTCTGATTTCCCGACCATGCCACAGATTTTCGTTCATGGCGAGCTCATTGGAGGCTCTGACATAGCCCTCGAGATGTTCCAGAGCGGAGAACTGCAGCAGATGCTTGCTGACGGCGATTCAGGCGCTGAGTGAGGCGTTTGTATGGTGTCGGCGGAAGACCGCCGCACGATGCTCATAGCTCTGGCAGGAGCGACAGTAATTTCCTTTGCTCCATTTCTGTATATTCGTTCAGATACAACGCCATTAACCGGTGCATTTTTTCGAATGTTGTACGCACTTCCTTTGTTGGGATTATTGGTTTGGATATCAAAGAAGGAAGACCCCCGAAACTCAAACTCACGCTGGCTTGCATTCGGTGCCGGAATCCTACTGGCTATCGATTTCGCAGGATACCACAGCGCTATCGATTACATTGGTAGTGGGATTGCAACATTGATTGGAAACTCTCAGGTTATCATTGTCACACTGGCCACTTGGTGGCTGTTTGGTGAGAGGCCGAATAAATTCATTCTACTCTCATTACCTATTGTGATGTTGGGATTATTGCTAGTGTCTGGGATATGGGACGATGCTCCATATGGCGAAGACCCAGTAAAGGGAGTCATTGGTGGAATTGTAGCAGCCGTATTCTATTCCTCTTTCTTGATAGCTTATCGCCAATCGAATAGAATCGGTGCACCAGCGGTCAATGCGCAGTTCGATGCGACTGCCGGAGCAACACTCGGTATCTTGTTTCTAGGGACTATTCCACTAACTTCTCTTGGAATTGAAACCATTGACCATACGATAACTTGGCCCAATCATGGCTGGTTAATTCTACTAGCATTTTCCTGCCAAGTGATTGGTTGGATTGGGATAACATACGCACTTCCCAGACTGCCGGCTGCACACACTTCTTTTGCAGTTCTTCTACAGCCTGTTCTGACCATCGTTTGGGGAATACTGCTCTTGGACGAGACTCCTTCTTTCCAGCAGTCAATGGGAATGATCATGATTCTAGGGGCTATTATTGCCGTTACTATGTACGGCTCGGCCACTACAGGAGATCAAGCCTGACTCACAGTCTCTTCTTGCGAAATTAGTGACATTTTGACCTCATACTCGATGTATGAGATTGTGAGCGTAACCTCCTCACCATCTTCACAGTCACAAACTGTTCCCCATACTGCATAAGTGTCGACTCTAATATCAATCCTCCATTCTCCAGTTCCTGTTCCGTTGTACAACTCCCAAGACTCTCGCGCCTCTTCTTCTGTGCCTTCAAAACCAGAAGCATCGGGTATGTCAAGCGAGTAATCATACCAGATTTTGTCCCATGGTTCGGTCTTGTCAGCATCACAGTCCTGACTTGAAGCATCTGTACTGGATAGACTGTACAACTGGGGCTTAGTTACGGCCGTATCAAACACCTCTACCGTGACCATATCACAACCGACAATCCCTCCCGGTTGCTCATCCTCTTCTCCCCAGTAGGCCCCGATGTAGATATTGGAGATATTATTCGGCATAGGGATATTCAAAGTCACAATCTCTGTTGTATCATCATTTATGAAATAGGTCTGAACATCTGTCCAGTTCTTTTGTTCAAAGATGAATTCCCAAACCCCCTCCTCGGGAACCTCCTCTTCGGCAGGCATAACCATCTCGATTACTACTGGCCCGGCTACGACGATTGCAGAAACAAGTACCAGTACTCCAGCAACTGCGCCTAAGGCAACACGATTACTGACTACGATGTTGACAATCCTTCCAAATATATCTGAAATCCCGGATTCACTATCTTCTCCCCATTCATCTTCGTATTCTAACAATCGATCGTAGAGCTCCTGTTTGTTTCCACTGGTCGATAAGTCCAATTCCTTCAACTCGGCTTTGAGTTCGGCCGAGGACCACTCATCGATAGGCTCCACGGCCTGTGATGCCCGGTCTACGAAAGGAACTTTTGCTAAATATGTGCCAAAAAATGGATTTTCAATAGCCTCGCTGCAACCCGATTTAGGTGTACAGGGCGAGAGATAATAGCGAGGGGATGGGATGCACTCGGCGAGAACCTTTCGGCCCTGTACGCGACTTCATCGGGGTCGACAATAGATAATCGTTGTGAAAATTAATCGTTTTTCTCAAAAAAACGCTGTACTGAGGACCTTTCAAGCAACAGTAAGTACTTCCGGGCCACCATCGGTAATCAGCACTGTATGTTCGAACTGTCCAACATCTCCTCCATCTACATCTCTGAGCGCGGTGTAAGTCTCAAGAAATCTAATTGAAGTCAGTTTATTCACCAATTGATTCCATTTCTTTCGAAGAGATTCCCCATCCTCTTCTGGGAATGGCTTCTCTAGCAGAGGATATGCCCAACGCTCAGCGAAAGGGAGAGTGTTGTATCTCTCCTCGATGTATCTAGCCATCGTCGCACCAAGTGGTTTGAGTTTACCCTTAGAAAGAGCTTTGCGAATTTTCACATTGCCAGTAACTCTGAGAATATTTGAGGATCCAGAGGGTGTGACATTCTCCACCATGCCGCTCGAACCGGTAGTGTTGAACGGCTCGATAGCATAGATTCCTCCAGTCTCGACCGAGCCCTTGAATTGAGGATTTTTCTCACGGTCATAAGCGCCACATGCATACGATGGAATTGAAGTTCCAGCATGCAGATCCCATCGCTCTAATTCATGTCCGCACAGGTTGCGAATCGGCTCATAGCCAGCGTCCTTCGAAACCTGCTCTGCCGCTGCTCCGATTTCATGCCAGGGTGTTTCCGGATGCATCAACTCGATTGCTGCATCCCTTGCCTCCTTGGCTGCCTTGATCTGGTCGGTGTGATTTCCACCAGAGCCGACTTCGACAGTCAGGGCATTGTCAGCTATAGCTCCCTTAATGTGAACTCCAACATCCAGTTTGACCAAATCTCCCTTCTCGAATATCATCTCTCCATCGTATCCTTCCGGAGGCTCGAGTAGAGTATTCGTGGTATAGTGTGCTGCCATGTCATTGACAGATATCGTCACCGGGAAGGCAGCCTGTCCACCGTGCCTCCTAATGAAACGCTCCGCAGAGTCAATCAGATCATTCCAATGCTTGCCCGCAGTAATCTCATCCTGAATCCCGTCAAGGGTCCTCTTGGCAACATGTCCGGCATCTCGCCAGTGCTTCAGATCTGCCTCCTCAACCATAATCTGACCTCTTCGGATGGTACTACTCCTTCTCTGAGAACCTCGGTATCTCTCAACTGTGTTGAACCACAGACCGAATACCACGCTATCAATGTACTGGGTAAACCCCCGGGACACACTCCTTCAACAAATGAAATCTCCTTGTCTGAAGATGATAGAGAGCGTGCCGCTTCCTCGCAGTCATCAACTGGTGGAACACCGCTGCGATTGGCACTTGTAGCAGTCAACGGCCCAACCTCATTGAGTAGACTGATAGCCTCAGGATGAGCAACGACTCGTATGGCAACACCCTCTCCACCGAGTCGCGAATCGAGAGTTTTGTGCGCCTTGAGAACCACAGTAAGAGAACCTCTTGGGAACTCATTCAGCAGATTCCTCACCAAATTGGGGACTTCGACTAAATCTTCTGCTTGGTCTAGATTAGCCACACCTATACTCACAGGCATACTGTGATCGCGGTCCTTCATTTCATACAACTTGTCCAGACTTTCTGGAGTAGGGATGCAGCCGAGTGCGGGTTGAGTAGTAGTTGGGTAGACTATACAATCTCCAGCCCGAACCCTCTGTATCGCATCTCGCATACAATCACTACCTAATGTGCCTCCTGCTGGCAGGAGGTAGGGAGTCGGAGTGAGCGACTATTGAGCCGACATGTACATCGACATTACTCTGGTGAGTATGCCGTTCGGAGATTCTAGCCAATTCGTAGGCACCGATATAGAGATTCAGTAACGGAATCAACAGCACTAACTTACGAAAAGATCGCGAATCCCACATCTCACTAGTCAGCGCAGAACCATCTTCTGCGACTATTGCCAGATTGAACAGGCGCTGACCCAGAGAACGAGAGTATGCAAGCCCGGTCAATCTCCAGTACAGCCAGTGTGCAACCATGAGTACTAGGGCATGAGCGAAGGCATAGTGAAAGTCCAATGAATTCCATAGAGTCAAGTTCCAGGCATTCAGAATTCTACCACCGGTCACTACCATCAGAATGGTTGTAACGATGACAACATCGGCGGTGAAAGCGGCTACTCTACGTACGCCTGAGGCCAGAACGACACCATCTGGAAGGGGCGCATGACCCTGTTCCGAGGCCACTATCTGTTTGGCCAGAGTGCCTCCACTCACATTCAATTGGATAGGTGAATCGTGATCCGCCATACTCTCCCTCAGAACATCCCCAGCAAGTGCCATGCCTCAAGGTTACGACTCCGCATATGATCCATCCAAGCCGCCCAATCATCATCGTGGCGTAGTGTATCGGGGTCTCCGATGACTATGAGGCCTCGTTTTGCCCTAGTCAAGGCTACATTCAGTCTACGAGAATCTGATAGGAACCCAACATTACCTTCGCTGTTTGATCGTACACACGAGAAAATGATTACTTCCTTCTCTCGGCCTTGATAACCATCAACAGTCCTGACTTCAACCGAATCCAATCTTTCGGGCATATTGTCTCGAATCGCCCTTACTTGTCCGGCATATGGGGTGATAATGCCTACATCATTCATTCCAAGCTCTCCACCATCGAGCAACTCCTCTAACACGCGCGACACCCAAGAAGCTTCACCGGGGTTCTCCTTTGAGTTTCCATCCGGGGAGCGCACTTCTCCTTCCTGTACTGGCAAAAATGCCATCGGATGATCCCAGTCCGGCCAGAGCATACCACTGGGTGCCGGCCTATGAGAGGACTCAACGCCATCTTCAAGCCGGCCTGCATAGAATCTCTCATTGGGGAATAGAGATATCGAGGGGTGCATCCTGTATTGTACACGGAGTAGATGTGGCTCAATTCCCATCTCCACTAGGCGCTCAAACAGAGATCTACTCAGCCCCCCTGTCTCGGCTCTCTGTGAAATTACTGTAGGTGGCAATTGCCGATGATCCCCCACTAGGACAACTTGTCTGGCCCCTCGGACTAAGGGGACTAGGGTAGCAGGTTCGGTGGCTTGTGTCGCCTCATCGATTAGTACGCGCGAGAATCTTCTACCATCTAGCAACTCATGACCAGAGCCGATACAGGTGCAACATAGAACCTGCGCTCTGTCTAGAATATCGTCACGCATCTGCGATTCGATTCGTCTGACCTCTTTCCAGCCGCGGCTAATATCACGATGCGTGAGCCCCTTCTCCTTACCCTTCATCCCCTTGACACGTCTTGAGAGTTTTTCATTCGACTCAAGCCAGTGGTCGAGATCCTTTCTGAGTGGATGCTGTTCCATCTTTGCATCCATCGTAGCTTCTCGCAGATTTTCTCGCACCTTTACTGGCTGCCCCAGTCTTAGAGCTCGAACCCCCAGGGATAGTAACCCCTCGAGTAAATTATCTACTGCCACATTCGAGTCTGCTACCGCGAGAATTGTTCCTATATCCTGTTTCGACCAAGCCTCAAGGATTCTCACACCCGTGTGAGTCTTACCTGTACCTGGAGGGCCTTGAATCAGCGTCAGCCGGCCCACCATAGCCGATTTTGCAGCGTCTCTTTGCGCCGCATTAAGATCACTCGCGAGACTGAATTGGGTAGTCCTAGCTCCTCCAAGGTCAGGTGGAAGCGTAGCTGTTCCAATCGGATCATGCACTGAGCCAAGGAATAGATCGCGAAGGGGCACACCCCCCTCTTCTTCGAATAACGAGTTCAGTGCATCTCTCATTCTGTCATGTGCAATCCTGTTCGCACCTCTGTCCATTCTCCATGTGTCCTTACGCAATCCATTGGGCGTCTCAGGAACAACAATTCTGATATGAAATCTAGAACGGTCACTGACAATTGCCTCAATTGGTTTCTCTGTCAGAGGATTTCTACGACTGAGCATGACGATATCTCCTTGTCTAAAGCGGTGCATTCCAAAGGCCTGACGATCTCTGCGCTGCAGTTTGATGATGCGCTGTCCAAACAACCATCCATCGGCCTTAGCAACTAAATTGAACAGTGCAATTCCGTTTGCTGCTAGCCTACCGTCAGGCCACTCTCGAAGCCTAGTCTCTGTCATCGAGAGCTCATCGTCCAGTTCCCATCGGATTAGATTGAGATATGACTCATGATGCTCCTGGCTGCGGTTGAAACGCGCCGGTAAACCCTCCGCCTGCTCGCTCACACACCCTCGTCACAATCACACCACATCACGCTTCCCCAAATTCAGATTCTAGTAGTTGGAGTCACCTTGCAACCATGGCCGCGTGAAGATTATACGGAGACCTTCGTCAAAGTCCAACATTAGGGCGGTGGATGTGGATGTTCGACCGATTCAAATCGTGGCGAAAGCAAGATGAATCGGGCGTAGATTGTCCGCTCTGCCAACAGCGTAATCCGGAGGATGCTGTGAGTTGTTCTAGATGTTCTTACGAACTTGCAAAGGCCTCTCATCAGCAGGACTCTACCATGGACGATGATGCAGCTACAGATCTGTTCGATCAGTTACTAGAGGACTTCGATGAAGATGACGATGAGGATATTGTTGATTGGTCCAACACTGCCTTCAAAATGGACGATGTTACAATCGATGTGAAGCAGTATGGTAAGGATGACCAAGTTGTCACTAAACAGAAGCCGAGTTTCGCATTCTCAGTCGATATGCCAGAGGCTTCCGAAGACGGCGCAGAAGAAGAGGAGTACGAACTCAAGCCTGAGGATGCACCCGACTTCGTAACTAAGTTCGAAGTTCCCGAGACTGAAGAGGAGCCCGAGGAGGAACCGGAGGCCCAACAAATCGAACTTGTCCAGCCCACAGCTGAAGCACCCGAAGAAGTCATTCCGGTTTCTGCCAGTGCAATCCCCGAATCTAACGGATTAGAGATTCCTCCTCCGCCTACTGAACCTGTAATTCTGCAAGAACCAGAACCAGAACCAGAGCCAGAACCAGAGCCAGAACCAGAA
>CETB01107437.1_pt1 | contig 17719 bp, 19 predicted proteins | sample 356381 | NCBI WGS metagenome assembly CETB01 (sample SAMEA2622545, study PRJEB7988) | marine metagenome | biome: marine biome (ENVO:00000447); feature: deep chlorophyll maximum layer (ENVO:xxxxxxxx); material: "saline water (ENVO:00002010), including plankton (ENVO:xxxxxxxx)" | depth 155 m | reverse complement strand
CGGGGGGCGTACATATACAGCCGAAAGCTAGAATTCAAACCCCAGTAGGAGCATACCCACTTCCGAAATTAGGACGATAATGCCTCTTCCAAGTGAAAAAAGAAGAGTAAATGGAAACAGCCGACCGGAATAGCACTGATATCGACACTCTGGCCGCCTCGACTCGCTAAGTTAGTGAGATGATCGTAGCCGCGCCGACCTGGTTCACTGACGAATATCTCGGGATCGAAGTTGAACAGTACATCGGCTTTGGATTGCTCGCAGTCATCGCAACGCTTGTGCACTTCGCATTGTTGCGAGTGATCGCCATATTGGTCCGTCGTCGATACAGCGGAGAAGATCTGGCGTTTTGGGAAGTGGAGCGACGGCGACTAAATCGCGGAATCCTGCTGCTAACCATAGGGATCACATTGCTCGTTGGATTCCCGATGCTCGATTTTGATCCGGAGGTCGAGAACGTCGTAAATCAGATAACCAGCCTGATCTCCGCCCTTGGGGTGCTTCTGATAGCCTATCGCGCCATAGACATCTTCATGGATGTACTTGCAAGGCGCGCTAGTGAAACCGAAACGAAGCTCGATGATAGTCTGGTGCCGCTATTGCGGACGTCGCTGCGACTGTTCGTGACATTCGTTGGGATGTTGTTCGTTCTACAGAACCTAGATATCAATGTCTCGTCGCTGATCGCTGGCCTAGGTCTTGGTGGTCTTGCGATCGCGCTGGCAGCACAAGATACGGTTCGTAACCTGTTGGGCGGAGTAACGATCTTCGCTGACAAGCCGTTCGAGGTCGGCGACTGGGTCGTCGTCGATGGCGTCGAAGGTACTGTCGAGGCTGTGGGCTTTCGATCGACTCGTGTGCGTACCTTCTACAACTCTTTGGTGAGCGTGCCGAACGGCAATCTGATGGATAGTGGGATCGACAATATGGGTCAGCGTCGTTGGCGGCGGTATAAGACCACGCTTGGAGTCGGGTACCACACCACTACAGATCAGATGCAAGCATTCGTTGAGGGGATTCGGGCCATCATCCAGTCCAACCCCGGCATGCGTCAGGACTATTACATCGTCGAGTTCCATGGTTTTGGAGCCACCAGCCTCGATGTGTTGATCTATTGCTTTATTGATGCTGAAGATTGGAACGAAGAGCTGCGTACCCGGCACGTCCTCAATCTCGATATTATGCGGCTCGCCGAATCACTACAGGTCGACTTCGCTTTCCCCACACAGACGCTACACATCACCAGGATGCCAGGCCAGCCGCAACAACTACCGCAGATCCCCGACCGGACTCACCTGCGCGAGGTCGTGAACTCGTTCGGTCCGGATGGCGAAAGAGGCCAGCGCGTCGATCAGCCAATTACGGACGGCCATGAGAGCGTCCTTGAGAGCCCCTACGCCCAAGCCGACGAAGGTTAACAAGATCAAAGACTACGGCCTTTATCTAAGGGGTCTAAGTTTAAGTGTAAGCCCAAGATTCAATCAATCCATGATTGTTACCTCAAAGGATCTATTCCATGACTTCTTGTGAAAAAGAGATCCACTTATTATCATTATCTATTATCAGTTGGAGACCTACATGAAGATACAGCCACTTAGTGAACACATAGGCGCTGAAATTTCTGGCATCCATCTAGACAATCTAAATCAAGATGCAGTAGCTGAAATTAAGCAGGCATGGCTTGAACATAAAGTACTTGTCTTCAGGGATCAGGAGATTTCCACTGAAGCCCACATAGCGTTCGGGAAAAATTTCGGCGAGCTAGAAATCCACCCTTTCGCAGATAATCTGGAAGACCACCCTGAAATTATCGTATTAGAGGCCGGAGGTGATTCACCAAGACAAAGTTATAATGCTGCACAGGATTTCCACATAGACGTCTCATTTCGCGAGAAGCCACCCATGGGGTCAATCCTTAGAGGAAAGGTCATCCCCGCAAAGGGTGGAGATACTCATTTCTCAAATGCTGCAGCAGCCTACGAGAAGCTTCAACCCGAGATAAAAGCCCGCGTCGATGACCTATTTGCCGTGAACGATTACACGAAAATGTTTGGCCCCACAACGCGATTTAACAGCGAAGAAAGCCACGAAGACAAAATTAAAGAATTCCCTCCCGTTCTTCATCCTGTCATTCGAACCCACCCAGAGACAAAAAAGCGATCAATCTTTACCAACAACTTTTTCACATCACACATAGAAGGTGTAGACGGAGAAGAAAGCGACTACCTACTGAGTAAATTAGCTGAGGCGATTCGTGACATGAGTATCCAATTTAGGGTCCAGTGGGAACCTGAAACTTTTGTCATGTGGGACAATAGGTGCGTACACCATGTAGCAACAGATGATTTTCTCCCCTTATTTCGAAGAATGGAACGAGTCACAATCTCTGGCGACCGGCCATATTAGTAAGAAAATCAATTAGCATCCTGCTGGCTTCAAACTACCTGATACTACTTTACAAGCACTTTATCCACCTATTAGAAAGTCCGCTGACTAGTATTGCCGGAGGCACTGCCTACAATGTACAGTTGGACTAGGGGTAGTTATGACGCAAATACTTGGCCAATATTGCATCAACGTTCAAGACATCGATAAAGCACTTCAATTTTGGGAAGGGGTGTGCGAGCTCCGTTTGCAGCACCGTACTGAAATTCCAGGAGTGCTAGAGGCAGTATTACAGGCTGAACAGGGCGGATCTCGAATACAGCTCGCCCAGCACCTTGACAATGAAGGACCCATAGACATGGGCACAGCGATGTGGAAAATTTATGTCAATACATCAGACTGTCAACGGCTATATGATCGGGCAATTGCCGCTGGATGCGAATCCGTAACAGAACCAACAAAATTAGAACGATGGCCTGTAACCATAGCTTTCGTAAAGGATTTTGACGGATACCTTATTGAGTTCGTCGAACATCACGAGGGAACACGACCAGGGGTACCCGACCCTAAACAGGACTCTGGCATCTAATAAGGGAATGCCTACTAGGAGTAAATTATGACGGATTCGATTACCCAACCAAAAGCGACATTTACCTCATTTCAGGAGTCAACTAAAGAAGACTGGGATCTCATCATGTCCCAACGTGGAACCCTGGCTGATTCGTTACCCACTCGAGTACTCCAACAATTAGAATTGCTTCGAAACGATTACGGAGGTTTCCCTGTCGACAGGCTCGAGCATAGTGTTCAAACAGCAACTCGGGCTGAACGTGACGGCAAAGACGATGAATATATTGTTTGTTCACTTATCCATGACGTTGGAGATATTCTCACGCCTCATAATCACCCTGATCTTGCTGCAGCGATCCTAAAGCCTTTTGTTTCAGAAGCTAACCATTGGATGGTTCAGCATCATGGGATTTTTCAAGGCTACTACTTCTGGCATTATTTAGGAGGAGACCGTAATGCCAGAGATGAATTTCATGGGCATGAACACTATGACCACTGTGAAGAATTTTGCGCTCTCTACGATGCTCCGGCCTTTGATCCTTCCTATAAGTCAAATCCCTTAGAACATTACGTTCCTTTGCTTGAAGATTTCTTCACAGCTAACCCATAAGAAGTCAACGCTTACAGGAAGTCAAAAGAAATGAAAACGTTTTCGATGCAAGATAACCAAATGATTACAGGTCATCTTCAGAAAGCAATTACTAGTGCTTAGCAGTCATCCCACATCAAACCTGAAGAGGTTCTTGGGGTACTAACAACTCCATTATCTACTCTAGAGATCGTCAACGTATAGGGAGCCCCATTCCCCCAGAGGGTAACCCAAACGTTTTGACCATGGAATTCTTGAGAAGTAAACGTATCGCTACTACTGCTTGCAGAAACTGTATGCGTCTTTGTCACCCACAAAGAAGATGGAGGATTACCGGAACCGACGTTAGCTCGGACATCAAGCTTTACTTGCCATGAGTTAGGGGCACTGTCAGGGTTGCTCCAGTCGAATTCAACATCTGAGCATGACTTCGTGGTTTGGGTGATCGTCACTGGGGTATAGCTTGATCCTGGTGTTGGTGTAGGGGAAGGGGTGGATGGTGTTGGCGTTGGATTAGAACCTGGGTTGGGAGAAGGGGTGGACGACGAAGGGTCATCAGGAACGCCCGCCGTACTTAGACCTCTATTTTCTAGTTCTGCAAGGTGAGCGTCACGTGTTCCTGACCCGTAAAATCCGTCAGCTGTTATCCCCAAGACTTCCTGCAAGGCTATCGTTTTCTGACTTTGACCCCATGTGTATGTGTCAATCAAAACGTTTATGATCTCCCCTTCTTCTTCTGACGTTGGGGGAGGTTCATCATCTGGCGTGGGTTCAGGTGTTGACGTAGCTGTTGGCTCTGGAGTTGGCTCTGGAGTTGGCTCTGATTCAACTGGGGTAGGTGTTTCTTTAGGTTCTTCGGTAGCTGTTGGCGTTTCTGTGGGCTCATCTTCGATTAGGACAACATCATCTGCTCCTAGCTCTGTATCAGTGAGAACCTCATCATCACATGAGTCACCACCACAGGCATAGGCAGCCAAAACAACTAGCGCCAACAGGCCTACTAAAGCTTTTTTTCGAGGAACTGGCACAGAAATACTTTAGAGCATTTCAAATCAGAAGTCCGCGCAGGTAGCTTCTTTCTTCCTTTCATTTACAAAAGGCAGCTGTGGTAGCCAAAATTGACTGGAATTTAGCTTCTATATATGCTGGTCATCGTTTCTATCAGGTAGGTGGTTTTATGGGAGTTGAAGGTTTACGTTTCGTTATTACTGGTGGCGCAGCCGGCATTGGTGAAGCAACAGCACAAGTAGCAGCTAGCAAAGGAGCCAGCGTTGTATTAGCTGATATTACAGACGAAGCTGGAGAGGCCGTAGCGGCTGGGATCCGCGATAACGGAGGGAAAGCGCACTACGTCCATTGTGATGTGACCTCACCGGAAGATGTCCAAAATCTCATGGAGCAAGCAGCCAATCAATTCGGGGGCATAGATGTCATGCACAACAATGCCGGAATCCATGAAACAGGAATCGCCGACCCCGCAAACTGTGACCTTGAAAATATGTCTGTTGATACGTTTAGAAAAGTCCTCGAAGTAAACGCTACAGGGCCGTGGCTTTGCTCAAAGTATGCATTGCCGTACTTAAAGGAGAGCGAGTTACCATCGATCATTAATGCTGGATCAGTTGGTTCAGTTTCCGCATATCCATTGTGTATCGCCTATGGCACATCGAAAGGCGGTATTAGGCTTCAGACTCAAAATCTTGCTGTCGATCTAGCGAAATACGGTATTCGGGTGAACTGTTATGGCCCTACTGCTATTGCTACTTCCATGGTTACAGAATTTGTAAAACAAGCTGAAGATCCTGTTGCGTTTGAGAAGAGTATGACTGGCAAGGGGTTAATCCCCCGCCTTGGATATCCAGAAGAGGTAGCTGAACTTGTCTGTTTCTTAGCAAGTCCAGAAGCTGGCTTCATCAACGGAACCTACATTCCCATTGATGGTGGGCAGCTTGCGTGGCATGGGCACATCGATGAACTCAACCTCTAAAGAACTACTGGGTTAGAGCATTTTCATGAGCGATGATGTCTACGTTCATGGCCACCATGAGTCAGTCCTTAGATCACATGCATGGCGGACTATTGAAAATTCCGCAAAGTATCTGGAGCAATACCTTGAAGATCGGTCCAACCTTCTAGATGTGGGGTGTGGGCCAGGAACAATAACTATTGATTTCGCCAAAAGACTTAAGAAAGGGACTGTTCTAGGTATTGATATCTCTGATGAAATCATCAAAAAAGCTCGAATCGCTTCTCACGGATTCGGTTTTGACAACTGTTCATTTGATACAGGAGATACGTACCATTTGGACTTTGAAGATAACACTTTTGATATTGTCCATGCCCATCAACTTCTTCAGCATCTGACTGACCCTGTTGCCGCTATTAAAGAGATGAGAAGAGTGGTTCGTTCCGGAGGGGTCGTAGCTCTCCGTGACGCAGATTATGGGGGGATGATTTGGGCTCCGACAGATCCCAAACTCGACGAATGGATGGACCTATATCAACAAGTGACCAAGAAGAATAAAGTGACTGCAAATGCTGGGCGCCACCTTTTCTCCTGGGTTACTCAAGCTTCTTTTTCTTCTGTCGAAGTAACTAGTTCGACCTGGACGTTTTCCACCACGGATACCAGACAATGGTGGGGTGGATTGTGGGCGGAACGAATACAGAAATCAACTTTTTCTGAGCAGGTTTTAGAACATGAACTCGGCACTCAGGATCTTCTTGACGGCCTATCTGAAGCTTTTAGAAGATGGGCGGAGCAGTCAGATGGTTTCTTTCTTGTACCTCATGGCGAGATAATTGCAATCAAGTAGATCAGAGAAGAGCCAATTGTGAATTTTTGTCTTTCTGTATCTGACATAATCTAGTTGGTGCCCTACATTTGTGGGAATAAGGGGGTTATATGGAGATTGGGTGGTTTATCGACGATTCACCGTCTAAATCCTTTCCTATCTACACAAGAGGAAATGTAGGTGAAGTTTTCCCTGACCCTGTTTCACCATTAACGGCCGATCACACATGGCACGGTGCTGGAGATACCGGAATAAGAGATTTCATGTACCGCTTCACCATTGATCCAGATGAGGTCGACCCAGATAACAAGTTAATGTTTGAGATCTTCGGTGGGTACATGTATCTGAATTTGAGTGTGGCCAGGCTTATGGGGTCTCGGTCCTCTGGGATGACACCAGAGATGGTTGATATGGGGTTTTTCGGAAGCTCATCAGCATTGCCTCCTTATCAGCCTCGCCCAAAAGATGAAGATGAGCAGATAACGGCCCGCGTTGACGCTTTGATGTTTGCATGGATGACCTCCACAGAGTTTCCTAAAGTAGCAACGTTAACTGAAACCGTTGAATCAGTGGTGAAAGACCGTCCAGACTTATCATCGGTTGATGATATGACGCTTGTGCAAAGAACGCGAGACATGATGCCACTTTTCGCAGAGATATTCTCGGCTCATAGTGAAGCCAGCGCTGCTGCGTCAGTAACTATGGGGGCAATTACAGGTCTTGCCTTAGGGTTAGGAAAACCAGGTTTAGATTTGCGAATTGCAGGAGGACTTGGAGGCGTTGCCTCTACAGCGCCAAGCTTTGCCATGTGGCAGATTAGCCGAATAGTTCGGAACTCCCCTGTCCTTACTCAAGAATTTAACGCTGGCCTGATTGGACTTGAAGCTCGGCTACTGGCGGTCAAAGATACCGAATTCGATACTGCTTTCAGTAGACTTTTGGAACTTTATGGGTCGAGGGGCCCCAATGAATGGGAATTGCGTTCTCAAACATGGGAAACCCATCCTGAGCTTGCCCTTACTTTAATTGATCGGATGCGATTAGCTGAAGATGACCAAGATCCCCAAATTCGCCATCAAGAAGCGAAAGAAAGATCTTCCATCGCTCTTTCTGAGCTCCGCACTATGGTTTCTGTCGATGAAACCTCAGCTGGAACACTTGAGATTGCGGCTATATCGAGTTCAGTATTTATTCCAGCAAGAGAAAATGCAAAAACAGCGATTGTAAAAGTAGTTCATGAAGTCCGTTTGGCTGCTCTTGAGCTTGGTCGACGCCTTGCTGAGGATGGTCGCCTTGAGCATCAAAAGCATATTTTCATGATTCAGGATAGGGAGCTTGAGGAAGCTATTGCAGGGAATATGGCAAAGGAGGCATCTGATCGAGAGAAGCAATATTTGCAACTTTTTAATCTGACTCCTCCATTCTGGTTTGACGGGGATTTACCCTCGGTAGAAGAGTGGCAGTCGGTGGACACCAACTACCCTGACCGGAAAATTGTTCAGGGCATGGGAGGAAGCGCTGGGGTTGCAATTGGTAAAGCTCGTGTTATCACTGACCCTTCTGACCCTAAGGGCCTAGAACCAGGTGATATCCTTGTGGCTCCGATCACGGACCCAGCCTGGACTCCGTTATTTGTGCCTGCGGGTGGAGTTGTCGTTGATGTTGGCGCAACCATGAGCCACGCTGTGATTGTGAGCCGAGAATTAGGCATACCATGCGTTGTATCAGCAACCGGAGCTACTAGCCGGATTCCTGATGGGGCTGAAATTAGGGTAAATGGCGATACAGGTACGGTAACGATTCTGTCTTGAAGAAACCTATGAACAGTTAGGGGCCCATTCAGGTTCAAGGTAACTCTTTTCCACCAACCAAGAAATAGTATCAGTGAGCGTTTCTTCAATGGGCCTCCATGATTCCAGTCCGCTGTCTTCTAGTATGTGCTTATCGTCGCCTGGGACTATTCCTAGCATTATCTCCACTGCTTCCACATCCACCATCTGTTCAAGAGCTTCGCGTGGGGTTGGAAGAAGAGCACGATCACGGCCGGTAACTTCAGAGATCACGGCATGAAATTCATCCCAATCCATGAAAGTCCCACCTGCAACATAACGCTTTGGTCCGATTCCAGGTGTAAGTATTCCCACTATTGCCTGTGATAGATCTCTGACGTCGACGAGACACCACCCTCCGCTTGACAGGCTCATCATGATTTCGCTTTTTAAAGTAGGGGTAAGATTAGCAGCCAATACGTTTAAGCCAAGATCGAGAGGTCCAGTGACTCCAGTTGGGTATACAATTTTGATCGGAGCTCCAGCAGCTTGCATCGATCTAGCATGCTCTTCAGCTATCGCTTTTGAAGCGTTATATGGATTTCCACCTCCATGTACCGGATCTTCGCCTGATAATAGATCTCCGCTTGGTGGAAAGATTACTGACATTGTTGAAACATGAATTATCGGATCACAACCCTGCTGGTGGGCGGTATCGAGAATAAGTTGAGCTGCTGGTCCATTTACAGCAAGCGCCTGATCCATCTGGGAGGGATCCAGGCTCGTGAAAGCAGCTGCGTGAATACAAGCGTTACACCCTTCAAGAGAAGCTTGGACTGTTGCTGGATCTGCCATATCACCAATGACGTAATCAACTTCCGCTTCGATGCTTTGAAGTTCTATCATCCTTTCTAACTTCTCCGCATCGCGGACAAGTAGACGTACATCATGGCCTTCGGACGTAAGTGCTTTGAGCAGATGTCCACCAATAAAACCTGTCCCGCCAGTAAGCATAACTTTCATAAATCCCCCTTATCTAAGCGCAGTATTCTGAGAGTAGCCGCTCTAGACAGTACTGTCGCTTTTCCGCATCTAGCAGTGTTACCAAATTACTTCCTAAGATGATCAGGTGGAAGAATTTAGAGACTTCTATAAAGAATTCAAAAACGGGACAATAATTGCAGAGGATTACTGGCCTTTATGGCGAAGGGTTTGGGATAGCTGCGATTATTTCACTTCCTACTTTGAAGGCGATATTTCTAAGCGTGACAATGCCCTCGGAGCGCTTTTCTCTCAATATGCGCACCTTCGCTCTAACTTTATGACACCCGAAGAGAACGCAAAACTCCTATCTCTTCCGGATCATGTAACTTTATTTAGAGGAGGCCAACAGGCAAATATATCTGGATGGTCATGGACACTTGAGCGTGAGTTCGCTGAAAGGTACGCTAAATCCGGAGCTACTGATAACCGTCCTCTACTTGCAGTAGTATCTTCTCTTCCATCGGCAGCGGTGCTCGCCTATATCGAGAAGGATGGGACTTCAGAACTAATAGTCGATCCCCTTACTATCACTATCGAAACAGGAGACTATACAAATATTACTTTTGAGCGCCTGTAAAGATCACTTCAACTATCATTGGGCATGTTTTTCTTTCGATCTCTTAAACCTTTTTTCGCACTCGCAATAATTGCTGCTTTGTGCACTAGCTGCTTTAAAGCTGATTTCTCTATGGTCGTCAATAGTGACGGGAGTGGTTCAATCGAAGGAAGTATGGCGATTAGCAAGAAACTGGGAGAAGTATTTGGTGAGGAATCAGGAGACACCGAAGCGTTTGATTGTGAAACTGCCTTTAAAGGGGAAGGGACTGGGATCAATTTATTCGAAGATATCCCTGGAAATGCAACTGCTGAAGAATTCGAAGATGATGAGTGGTGTGGGTTTAGATTTAGCGCAGATTTTACTGGATTTGGTCAAAGTTTAATTGATGCAGGCGATGATAGTTTCCCGCTGAGCATTGACGGAGATATTCTCACTTTTAAATGGGAAGAAATGGTAGATGATGGCGATGGACTTGGTGGCGATTCCGCGTTGGGCGATGACGATATGGACCCTCGTTTATTTCTGACGTTATTGGGTATTCCTGAGCCGGAGTATGTAATCGCATTGAAGCTTCCGGGCGAAATAATGGAACATAACGCCGATGAGCAGAATGGGTCGCTCTTAACTTGGGAGATAGACCTCTTCGAAACACTGGAAGGCACTGCCGCCATACCTTTTGCAAAAGCAGATATTTCCAAGACCTTGGAAAGTTCTGGCAGCGGAGGTTTAAGACTCTTATGGATTGTCATAGGAATTGTTCCCATAATCCTTCTCCCAATAAGCCTAAAAGTCGTTCAAACCCTCCGAGATCGTGACGTGGAGGAAGACATTTTGTAACTTCGCGATTTAAGTTGTTGTATTCTCCCACCTACTATGTGGGTCTAATCCACCGATATGAATTTTTCCTGTCGCCCCCTTAGAATCATCATAGAAGTACAAGCGGGGGGCCGAGCTACCCCCAAATTTAAGATGGGCTTCCATGAATACCTTTCCACTTGGGTCAAGGTCAGTCGTTACTGGAAGAATCCGTTGGCTCCGTAGTCGTTCGTTACTATGAACAGTTTCTGATTCGCGCATTGAGATATTTTGCGCATGCCAAACAAAGGCATCACCACTCGTCTCACACCACTTTAAGAAATTGCCGTTGAATTGAGATTCTGCAAATACGTTGAAGGCCAATAGCGCATCCCAAATTGATCGCCCCCAAGTCCGTGAGCGTTGATTCCCCTCGAGATCTTCGAGCATGCTCGAAACATTATGTGGGATTTGAACTTTTCTCAGAACAGTTCTTCCCCTTTCGAGAGCTTCCGTAATTGACGAAATTGAATAAACAGACTCTTTACGCATACGCTTGAGATTCTCAGACATAGCAAAATCAATAAAACGTAGTTCCACATCAGTGCGTTCCTCTTCGGCAGCTACTCGTTTTGCATTTTCTTCATCAAGAAGCCCCCTCCACCAGTCTTCCGATTCTTGCATCATCCTCTTTGTATTTCGCAATTGGTCTTCAAGGTGATCAATTGCTTCAAGGTCATGATCCCTATCTGAATGCAAGGAAGCTACAGTTTCTCGGAGTCGTTCATTTTCTTTAAGTAAATTTTCAAAATCAATATTCTGTCTTTCTTGCATCTTCGCATTATCAGGGTTTTGGAAACCTCGGAGGAGGCGCGCTCCTTCCTCGCAGACCTGAGGCACTGGGGTAGCGACAAGGCTTGATTGAAGCGCTTGAAGTACTCTTGCTGAGATTTTTTCGTGTTTTGTTTTTTGAATATTTAGGGCACTTATTGGGGGGATAGAAATTACGTTGCGTGATTCTTTCTTAGCAGGTGGATATATCCGAATTTCACCTGGGTACAGAGACAAGTCGCCCCCTACTTCGTTTTGGAACCTCCCGAGATCACCCGGAGGAAGGTACACAACTAGCGCTGAGCCAGCGAACTGTCGCGCAAGTAGCTTTGCGAGCTTCTTCTGGTCTTCTTCGCGAAGCGGATCATGGGCGATGCAAATAATTGCTGCTTTGCGGTTGGATTGAGGTATCAGTTTCACAGCGACTGAGCCGGCAATTTGCACTCGACTCTGGAAGCGTATTTCCCCACGTTTTGGATTTCCATGGTTTTTTTCAGATTCATCAATGAGGTCTTGAACGAGGCTCTGGATTTTATCCATCGATTCCAATTCAGGGGATGCAGAGAAATGTTCGACATCAACCCAGACGTACTGTTTCTCATCACGACGGGTAACTCGTATCGTGACCCGTTTATCCCTTTCGAAGCTTGATCGCATCTCTGTTACTACGAGACCACTATCCCCGTTTGCATTCAACACCTCTATTGTGTGTGGGGAGCTCCAGTTGGAAAGAGTTTTTCTAATTGAAGCTTCTGGGTCTGGCCTTGATTCTTGCCAAAGCGCCCGGTACACCAATTGCATTTACATTTTCCACCTTTATCGAACTATAAGTAAACAATGTTCGCCCTGGAAGAGCCATCTCCTCAGCTAAGATTATTGAGAAATAGAAGAAGTGAACTCCTGCTGGGCAGTTTCCATACTTCCGTTATTTGCCCATAAATCAACAATAGTCATTGCAAGAATCTTCGCTCCATCAATCACACCGCTATCTCCTGATTCACTTCGAGCGTGATACGCAAAATCTGGAGTGTGTATCGGTACTCCATAGGGCGCTACTCCAATCATGGGATGTATAGAAGGAACTAGATAACTAACGTTCCCCATATCGGTGCTACCTACAACTTTGTTCTCGCTGTCGGGTTCGATGGGATCTCTTCCTACCCTCTGGGCATTTGCAGCATATAACGTACAAATAGTTTCATTGTCGACCATGTCCGCATAATAGGGATCAACCCAAGAGTGCGACATCGTGCAGGAAGATGCCATAGCCCCAGCTTCTAAACAGCTAAGAACCCGTTTCTTTAAAGGTTCCAAAGTTCTCATGTTTTTTGAGCGGACGTACCATTCCATCGAAGAATATTCGGGAACAATGTTTGGCTTCCTGCCGCCGTCAGTAAAAATACCGTGTATTCGTTCATCTGGTCTGATGTGCTGTCGAAGGGCAGCAACATTTTGATATCCGAGGACTGCCGCATCTAGGGCGTTTTTGCCTCTATGTGGGGAGGCAGCGGCATGTGCTGCTTGGCCCTCGTACTCAACTTGGAGCCGGTGGATAGCTATAGTATTCATTCTTACAAGGTCACCAGAAGCAGGATGAACCATTAGTGCGGCATCAACGCTCTCGAACGCTCCCCTATCGCCCATGAAAACTTTTCCTCCCCCTCCTTCTTCTGCAGGTGTCCCGAGGATACGTAAACTTCCTCCCATTTTTCTAGCCACAGTTGCGGCAGCTAGGCCAGCTCCAAGGCCAGCGGTCGCGATGATATTATGGCCGCAAGCATGGCCGATATCTGGTAAAGCGTCATACTCACAAAGCACAGCTACAGTCGGCCCAGCACCCTCAATATTCGCTTCAAATGCCGTATCGAGATCATAGGCTTTTCGAACAGGTGAGAGACCTTCATCTTCTAGAATCCCTGTCAAGAGTTCATGAGCAAAATGCTCCTCAAAGTTCAGTTCAGGATTCTCGTGTATTGCATGGGATGCTTCTAGAAGCATTGATGCTCGGGCGTCGACTTCATCACAAACAAGCTCTTTAATATCAGCGAGTTCTTCTTGACTCATTCCATTTTCCATTATTTTGAATCCCTAATCGAGCTACATCTTTATCTTAACGCAATGCAAGCATTCTTTCCGCTGTAATTTTCTGCTTTGTATTCTCTTTAGAAAGTTTTGATTTGTCGAAGCTGTTTATTCCTCCTACGATTTTTCAAAAAAGGAGATCCAAATGAGTCATACCGTCTATGTAGAATTTAAATGCCTTGAAGGCAAGGGATCAGAGTTTCTCGATGTCCTGTTACCCGCTCTGTCAGATACAAGAGCATTCGAAGGTTGTGAAAGTGTGGAAACTTTCGTGAATATGGAAGCAACCGATACTGTTATTTTATGGGAGAAGTGGCGCGATCGTAGCGCCCAAGAAGCTTACCTTCAGTGGCGTGTCGAGACCGGAATGCTAGACCTAATCGGGCCTTTTATGGCTGGAGCTCCAGCTTTCGTCCATCTTGACCCTAAAGACTAACCTTAGCCTAAAAGTTTCCTTCGAAATTTTTGCACTGCGTTGACGACTGTAGCTGGCGTTAATTCCCACCTATCTTGAGTAGGCCTCACCTGCTGATTGATATTTTGTTTGTCTATAGGGCGTTGAGGCCCGGCGTTTAGCATCCTCATAGCAACTCGGAGATCTTCAGCATTCCTCTCGGCAGCCTCGCGAAGTTTTTTCTCTGAATTGAGCTCCATGCGTGCTCTAGCCAGCTCAGATTCAAGTTCCGAAAGCCTGTCATGCTCAGGAGGTTCTTTAACTTCGTCGGGTGGTGATGTTCGGTCCCATAGCCCTGTCGCAACCAGGGATGGAACTGGAATTTGCCAACCGGCCTCTGTTCTTCTGGCTCCAGGCACTTTCCCCTTCACAAGCCAATTACGGATGGTTCCTCGCGACTTGTTTGCCTGCCTAGCAGCCTCTGCAAGACTTACCATTGGTGCCTTAGCGAAAGCCGGATCCACCGGCGTGGTTTCAATTTTCGGCTCCTTATTCGCTTCAGGCTCTTTCGCCGGTCTCTCTTCTTCAGGTCTTTGATTCTTTTGTTGTGGAGGCCAGAGAATTTCTTCGGACATCAGGAACCTTTTATGCGCCTTCGAGCTGACGGGCTGCTCGTGCTTCCTTAAACGATTGAATTGCTAGAATAAGAAAGAAAGCGCTTATTACTGAGGTCGCTATTTGGGAGAACACTGCCCACGCTGAGCCAGATCGCCCTATCAAGGATCCTAAGCTACCAAGAATTGCCAGCAAAGACAGCATCGCAGCCCCATGCATAAAGTGATGGTTGAGGTCTGGCTTTTTCCTTCCGGCTACACCCAATATTACAAAAACCGCCCCTACAAAAGCAGGAATTAATGATGTAGCACTATTTGAATCAGAGGCGGCGGTTACAACCACTCCCAACACAATCAGCACCAATCCTGTAATTATTGATTTCGTCGCCATATTCTCTTACTCCTTACTTTCTATCTCGCCAACCATTTTTTCTGGGTCGACAATTTCGTCAAACTCTTCTGAACTTAGGTAACCAAGTCCTATTGCTTCTTCGCGTAGTGTCGTTCCATTTTGATGAGCTGCTTGAGCTATTTCCGCTGCCTTGTAATAGCCAATGTGGTTATTCAGGGCAGTGACGAGCATCAGACTCTGACTGAGCAGTCCTTCTATCCGGCCCATATTAGGTTCAATACCGACTGCACAGTGGTCATTAAAGCTTCTGCATGCATCGGCAAGAAGTTGGGCACTCTCAAGAACGTTGTAAGCCATTACTGGTTTGAAAACATTCAGCTGAAAGTGGCCGTGGCTTCCGGAGACAGCAACAGCGGTATCGTTTCCGATCACTTGGGCGCTTACCATTGTCAGCGCTTCACATTGGGTGGGGTTCACTTTCCCAGGCATAATTGAGCTGCCAGGTTCGTTGGCAGGAAGAGAAATTTCTCCTATGCTGCACCGTGGCCCACTTGCGAGCATACGGATGTTATTTCCGATATGCATCAGACTTACCGCTACTCTTTTCAAACTCCCGCTTATCTCCACCATTGCATCATGAGCACTTAAAGCTTCAAACTTGTTCTCAGAAGTTACAAAAGGAAGGCCGGTCAATTCAGAGATTTTCTGGGCAACTTTCTCATCAAACCCTTTCGGGGTATTAAGCCCAGTTCCTACCGCAGTTCCCCCGAGCGCTATCTCACGCACCCTCTGGAGCGAATCCTGTAGTGCCTCCATCCCTCTCTGTAGCTGCATTGCATACCCACTGAACTCTTGACCTAGTGTTAGCGGTGTTGCATCCATGAGATGTGTTCGCCCCGTTTTTATGATGGCCATGAACTCGGCTGCCTTACTTGCCAATGTTTCATGGAGAAGCTCAATACTGGGAATCGTTTCGTTAGTAATTTTGCTATAGGTAGCTAGATGCATCGCTGTAGGGAAGGTATCGTTCGAGCTTTGGCTCTTATTTACATCATCGTTAGCGCTAACTATTTTTTCTTTCGTGAAGTCCCCGCCTAAGAGTTCTGTTGCGCGATTCGCTATAACCTCATTAACATTCATATTGCTTTGGGTCCCTGACCCGGTTTGCCAAACAACAAGTGGAAATTCTTCATCATGTTGTCCTGTGAGGATCTCATCACAAACATCAGATATCGCCTGCGCAGTTTCCGGAGAGAAGTCAGTTAGCTCAGCGTTAACTAGCGCTGCAGCCTTCTTTAGGTAAGCGAAAGCGTAGATGATTTCTATCGGCATACGGTGATTACCGATTTTAAAGTTGTGGATACTTCGTTGAGTCTGAGCACCCCAGTATTTTTCTTTGGGGACTTCTATCTCCCCCAAGGTGTCTTTTTCGATCCTGAAATCTACCATCACCACACTTTAGCCTGTTCGCTCATGTGGGTTGCAATTACTCAGAATTGAACAGAAAATGAAAACTTACTGGACAATATTCTTTGCGACTGTAATGACGCCCCCGGAAACGGGGTGATGATTATGCGAGTCTTCTAAACAGAGACCGTTGAATAAGCTGGAAATTTTGCTCGACCATCATTCCGAGGATTGCTGGATCAGCGAACATCTGGTTGCTTGCTGCCATTAAGGTATCCAAGGAGTCAGATGTAGAGATAGTAACGTACATCCCCGTTAATGGCCCTGCCGCGATTGCTTGCGTCCAGCGGATTCCGTTAGCGCCCTTCTCCATATGTGCCCAGATAGCGTCAGCTGTTGCTTCTTCATCTTCAGCAAGGTTGCCAGCGCTTACAATTAAACTTCCGAACTTCCCATCCAAGGTGCCCCGCTCCATTCGGACATCCATAAGACTCCTCCGAAGAGTTTGAATTCCTGCGGCTTGCATAGATTCGACAAATTCTGGCATAGCCCTTAGGTCATCGGGGGCAGTTACAGCGGTGTCAACACTATCCCAATCAGCTGCGATGCCGATCTCTCCTACGCCTTCACCTGCCATCACGTTTTGGGTAATCCACAAATTCTGGGCTCCAGCCTCTTCAAACGCAGCACGTCCGAAGGCATCCATATCTGCTAGCAGCCGTCCTGTATCGGCTGCACGAACTATTAATCCACTCATGTAAGTCATGGGACCTCTTTCTAATTTTATCTTTACTTAATTGCTACCGACTGCCGTCTTGAATAGGTTCTGTATCTGGCATGAGTTTATTGAGAGTAAAATAAACAGGGCAGAAACGTGTAAAGGGGCTAACTATTTGCAGTCCAGCTACAACCCCAGCAATCCATAACCACTGGATTGATACAGACGCGGCGAGAATGACACTTACCATGTAAGCGACTCCACAAATGCCATCGTGCATCCTGATTTTATTCTGCATAATACTCACTCCTTGCTCATCGACATTTAGTCTTTGCAGAGACTAGGTGAGCTTTCTATTCGCAACAAGGAATTGATGATTTTTTAATACTCCAGAAACATTTCATTTGAGGCGTAGGCATCTGTGTCGGAGGGGGGACTTGAACCCCCACGCCCGTAACGGGCACTAGCCCCTCAAGCTAGCGCGTCTGCCAATTCCGCCACTCCGACAAGTAACGCTTTGTCAGTGTATCTGCACAAGAAAAATAGTGGCAGCGCAAAGCCGAATTAGACGTATAGGGATAGTCTCTTTACTCGTCTAACATCAGCGCAAGTGCCAAAGTGGTAAAGGAAAAGACAAGAGCAAGAATGATAGTGATCCTGTCAAGATTACGCTCGATAACAGTTGATCCAGCAGCTTGTGAACCAAGACCTCCACCGAACATGTCAGATAAGCCTCCTCCTCGCCCACTATGCAAAAGCACAAGAGCAACTAAAGCTAAAGCAGTGCTGACATCAAGGATCACAAGAAATATAGT
>CETB01172299.1_pt1 | contig 17805 bp, 12 predicted proteins | sample 356381 | NCBI WGS metagenome assembly CETB01 (sample SAMEA2622545, study PRJEB7988) | marine metagenome | biome: marine biome (ENVO:00000447); feature: deep chlorophyll maximum layer (ENVO:xxxxxxxx); material: "saline water (ENVO:00002010), including plankton (ENVO:xxxxxxxx)" | depth 155 m | reverse complement strand
GCTGATTACAAATCAGCTGCTCTAGCCAGCTGAGCTACATCGGCAAAAGTAAAATATTATCCCACTCTACCTCGAATTCTCAAAAATCTTCACTCACATCCACAATTCAAAATGTCAAAAAACAACTACAATAACAGATATAGAACTCCCATAATCTATTAAAGGACTGCAAATTTATTAAAACATTTTCCTTTTACAAAGAATAAAAGAGGTTTTTTTACATATAGCTTTAAAAATCAACCTCTCGGATGAGCCTGCTTATACACTTTCTTTATTTTTTGACTAGAAACCTGAGTATAAACCTGCGTAGACAATAAAGTAGAATGACCCAGCAAATCTTTAATAGCATTCAAATCAGCACCACGATTAAGCAAATGTGTTGCAAAAGCATGCCTCAATATGTGCGGACTCTTTTTTTGAGAGCTACTTACTAGAGATAAATAATGATTAACCAATCGATAAATCATTTTAGGATAAGTTTTTTGACCACTATTAGATATAAAAAGAAAAGATATCGACTTATCAGCAACCATATCAGCTCGTAAATCTATATAAGCATCTAATAAATCTCCTAAATGATTAATCAAAGGAATAATTCGCTCTTTATTTCTTTTTCCTAGTATAGTCAATTGTTTTTTTTGAGCATCATAATCACTTAATTTTAAGTTCACCAACTCGTTTAACCTAATACCACACTGATAAAATACTTCCATAATTAACCTATCCCTAACACCCTTACAGTCATTTGCGAAAACACCATCTAAAGAAAATAAATTTTCCAACGCAGATTCCGAGATAACGCTTGGCAAACGTTTTGAATCTTTTAATGTCTTAATCTGCAAAAATGGATTAACATTAATCAAATTTTCCCTTTTACAAAAAGAAAAAAATGTTTTTAAAGCACTCATTTTTCGATTAATAGTTTTTGCTGAAAAAGCTTTTTTTTTGAGAACAATAATCCAAGACCGAATATGATTAGCCGTAACAAGAGATAAATCATGATCTTGCAAATTTAACAATTCAAAAAATTGAATTAAATCATCAGAGTAAGCTTTAATTGTATGAGATGAATAATGCCTTTCATTTTTCAGATAATTAACGAATTTATGACTCACCATATTTTTTAAAATCAATACTACTAAAAATACAAATTTAATAAATTTAAGTAGGACGAATTAAAAAATCGGAAGTAATAATAAACTTAGTAATAAGGACTTGAAGATATGTAATTAATCTTCTTGAGAATTTAAAAATGATTGTGAAAATTTAGCCTTCATTAACTCCTCCCTTCTTTGAGTAGACTTCTTAACAAAGTTTTTCCTAGATCGGATTTCACGTAAAGTACCCACCTTATCAAACTTTCGCTTAAATCTTTTTAGAGCCCTATCAATAGACTCTCCATCTTTCACTGGTATTATAATCATCTTTAAATTAATTTAAGTTTGCGAAATTAACTATATTTTTAACAAATATCAAACTATATGCTTAGAAATGACAATTTTCTGAATTTCGGATGTCCCTTCGCCAATTGTACACAACTTAGAATCCCTATAATATTTTTCAACGGGGAAATCTTTAGTATATCCATATCCTCCAAAAATCTGAACAGCTTCATTCGCTATTTTGACACAAACTTCAGACGCATAATACTTTGCCATAGCACTCTCCTTAGTGACTGGCTTATCATTGACAATTAATTCACAGGCCCTATATATCATCAGCTCAGCAGCCTCTATCTCACAGCACATATCTGCCAATTTGAATGCAATAGCTTGAAATCTAGAAATAGGTTTGCCAAATTGCTCACGTTCTTTTGAATAATTAACACTAGCAAAATAAGCACCCTTAGCAATACCCAGGGCCAAAGCTGCGATTGAAATTCTTCCCCCATCAAGAACTTTCATGGCCTGCACAAAACCATCACCCTCATCCCCTAACATATCCTCTTGTGAAACTTGACAATTGTCAAAAATAACTTCAGAAGTTTCTGAAGCTCTCATGCCTAATTTATTTTCTTTTTTACCTGATTTTAATCCTGGATTTTTTCTATCTACAATAAATGCTGAAATACCACGAGAATCACCAATAGCGCCTGTTCTAACCATCACCACCACTAAATCAGAACTAATGCCATGGGTAATGAAATTTTTTGTACCATTAATAGTCCACACATCACCGGATCTTACAGCAGTTGTATTCATACGCAAAGCATCCGATCCTGTTCCTGTTTCAGTTAGAGCCCATGCTCCAATATATTGACCTGTAGATAGACTAGGTAGATATTTCATTTTTTGCGTTTCCGTACCAAATTTAAGTATATGTCCAACACACAATGAATTATGCGCGGCCACTGAAAGACCAATAGAACCACACACCCGACCTATCTCTGAGACAACTGTAACATATTCCTTATAACTAAATCCACTACCGCCATATTTTAAAGGGACCAACACCCCAAGCATGCCCAATTCACCTAATTTTTTAAACACACTAACAGGAAAATATTGCCTCTCATCCCAATCCATGATATTGGGTACAATTTCCCTATTACTAAAATCAAGAATTGTCTCACTAATTAATTTTTGATTCTCAGAATAATTTAAATTCATTTTTATTTATATTTTTTAATCGTTCCGTTTTTTAACTTGGTTAAATAAGATTGCAAGTCTGACTTAACTTCACTAGACATAATTAAAAGACCAATAATATTAGGAAAAGCCATAGCCAAAATCATCATATCAGAAAAATCAACAACCGCCCCCAAACTAGCAGAAGAACCAATAATCACAAACATCATAAACATAATTTTATAACTCAATTCGGAGTACTTACTTTTACCAAATAAAAATGTCCATGATTTTAAACCATAATAAGACCATGAAATCATAGTCGAAAAAGCAAATAATATAATGGCAATAGTTAAAATATAAGGGAACCAAGAGATAACACTACCAAATGCTTGAGAAGTTAATTCCGAACCGCCCAAATCACCAACATTTTGATAACTGCCTGTAATGATAATGACAAATGCTGTCATAGTACAAATAACTATCGTATCAATAAACGGCTCTAATAAAGCCACCATTCCCTCTGAAATAGGCTCTTTTGTTTTTGCAGCTGAATGCGCTATAGATGCCGAACCAACACCCGCTTCATTTGAAAAGGCTGCTCTTTTAAACCCAATAATTAAAACACCTATAAAGCCACCTAACCCAGCCTCCGGAGTAAATGCACCTCCTATAATTTCACCAATAACAAAGCCGACATCCGAAATATGGATAATAATAATCATCATTGCAGCACCCACGTAAATCGCTGCCATAAAGGGGACAATTTTTTCTGTTACCTTAGCAATACTCTTAATGCCTCCAATAATGACAAATCCAACAAGCACAGCCAAACAAATACCAAACAAGGGTCCAAAATTAGCAAGATCAGGAAAGATTCCCTTAACAGCTGCAAATGCTTGATTTGCCTGAAACATATTTCCTCCGCCAATAGAGCCACCAATACAAAGAACGGCAAATAAAACCGCTAAAAACTTACCAACATTTTTTAAGTTTCTCTTGGCTAAACCATCTCGAAGATAATACATGGGGCCTCCTGAAACAACACCATCAGCATCTATTATTCTATATTTCAAACCTAAAGTACATTCAACAAATTTAGATGACATTCCTAGAACACCTGCAACAATCATCCAAAAAGTAGCACCAGGCCCTCCTAAGCTAATGGCAATTGCAACACCAGCTATATTACCCAAGCCCACAGTCCCAGAAAGCGCAGTTGTAAGTGCCTGAAAATGCGACACCTCTCCCTTATTTTCAGGATCACTAAAATCTCCTTTAACTAAAGCAATTGCATGAGAAAAACCCCTCAGGTTGATAAAATTCATTTTAAACGTAAAAAACAACGCACCAAACACAAGCCAAACTACAATAAATGGAACATTTTTAGCATGACCAAATAATCGTGTAATATCATAAAAAATAACACTCCCTATACTCGAAACAATTGGAGAAAAGGATTCATTAACATTTCTCGAAAACATATTCACCTTATTCGAGAACTTATGTTTTAACTCAAACTGATTATTCCCTTCTGACAGCACAATTTTATTTACTGAAAAATGGACTACACTAAAATACCTAACTGTGTCAACAGGTTGAAGATAACTAAAGACTAAGATGCTATCAACTAACAACCAGGTTCCATTAGCATTAATGAAATCTACCTGATATTGAAATGAACCATCTTCATTAATACTTAAAAAATCCGTTGGACTAATATCTAAATCAACTCCTGTCACAGACTCATAAGAATACTCTTTTGGAATCAAATCACTAATTTGATCATCAGCGATGATCATAAATTGACCAACAAATAAAAAAATTGAAAAAAATTGAAAAAAATTACCTCTCATAATATATTTTTTAATGCATTATTTAGTTTCGTAGGAGCAAAACCAAGCTCCTTAATCGCCTTGTCAATATCTAATGTAGAATCAGAAGGCCTGCTTGCAATTTGATTTAGTTCCCTTGAATTAATTTTATTTATTTTTGACAAATCTAACCGTAAGCATAGTGCAATATTACAAACAATATCAAAAATAGATAATTTTTCTCCACTAGAAATATGATATAGACCATATTTCTTAAGCTCAATAATCCGTAAAATTGCTAATGCCAAATCGTTAACATATGTAGGAGTTCTATACTGATCATGAACGATATTGAGAATATCACCTGTTTCCAATTTCGTCCTAACCCAAGCAAGAAAATTATTTTCACCAGGCCCATAAATAAGAGAAGTTCTAATAATGGTATATAACTCATCACCAAGATTATTTTTTATATTTTTTTCAGCAGATAATTTTGACATACCATAATTGTTTAAAGGATTACATGCATCATTTTCGACATATCCTCCACTGAAACCATTAAAAACAAAATCGGTAGAGATCTGAATGAGATGAATTTTATAATTTATAACATGTGGAATAAAATTATCTATACTTGAACTATTAACCGCCAAACATTTTGTTTTAGATATTTCACACTCATCAACATTAGTCATAGCTGCTGCATTAACAATTACAGACGGCTCATACTTATTGATAACATATGCACATTGCTCTAATGACGTAACATCTAACTCCTTATAAACATGATTATGGTTACACAACCTATCTGACCCTAAACCTGTAGCAATAACAACAAAGCCATGCTTTTCTAAAAACAATCGTAATACTTGGCCTAACAAACCATTTGCACCTGTAATGAGAATTTTTTTATTGTTTAATGACATTTTATTTGTAATATTCAAACAACAAAGTTTCTGGATTTTAGTAATGATTCCATATTCTGCTGCATACTAAGACAGGCCTGATGAACATGATCTTTAAAATTCTTGCCCAACCCCTCACCAGCATAAATAATAGATCGAGAAACATTAATAAGCAAACCACAATTTTTACTAAAACCCGCATCAAAAACTGCCGCTAAATCACCACCTTGTGCACCAATACCTGGGATTAAAAAGAAATTTTCTGGTGCCTTTGCTCGAATTTTTCTCATTTCTTTTGTACGAGTAGCTCCGACTACAAACATCATATTTTCCTTATTAGACCAGGCGGCAGCATTATCTAAAATATCTAAATATAGAGGAGAGCCTGATTGAGTGATAATATTTTGAATGCTAGATGCACTCGGGTTTGAAGTTGCAATTAATAAAATCGCCCATTTACCTTTTTTTAGAAAAGGTTTAACTGCGTCAAATCCCATATATGGAGAAAGAGTTACTGCATCACAATTAAAATAATTATAAAATGTATCTGCATACATTTTAGCAGAATTGAATATATCTGACCTTTTCGCATCTGCAATGATAAAGTGATCATCAGAAATATAACGAATCGTCTTTTCTAAACTAACTAAACCAGCAGGACCCAATTTTTCATAAAAAGCCAAATTAGGCTTATAAGCAACACATAAGTCAGAAGTAGCATCAATAATTGATTTATTGAATTCAAATACAGGATCATCACCATCTAGCAGATGATCTGGGATTCTATTTAAATCTGGATCTAAGCCCACACATAGGCAAGATTTTTTAACACGAATATGATTAATAATATGATTTAAATCCATTTAACCCATTTTTAACTTTTCTGCATTTTCAGCAATCTTTAACTCCTCAACCAATTTATTAATGTCACCATTAACGATATCATTTAAAGAATACAATGTTAGGCCTATTCTATGATCTGTAACACGTCCCTGCGGATAGTTATAAGTTCTGATTTTATCAGATCGGTCACCCGTTTTGACCATTGTTTTTCGTTGACCAGCTATTTCTTCATTTCTTTTTCTTAATTCTATCTCATAAATTCTAGATCTCAAAACCTTTAATGCTTTAGCATAATTTTTAATTTGAGATTTCTGATCCTGACATTGAGCAACTACCCCTGTTGGGACATGGGTCAGTCGAACTGCAGAGTAAGTGGTATTAACAGATTGACCACCAGGACCAGATGAACAATAAGTTTCTTTTTTAATATCACTCTCATTTAATTTGATATCAAAATCTTCAACTTCCGGCAGAACAACAACACTGGCCGCAGAAGTATGTACTCGACCTTGAGTTTCTGTCTGCGGGACCCTTTGAACTCTATGAACACCGGATTCATATTTTAAATCACCATACACATTTGTTCCAGAAACACTAAATACAATTTCTTTAAATCCACCTGACACACCCTCACTAACATCCATTAATTCTTGTTTCCATTTTTTAGAATCGATGAATTTAGCATACATTCTAAATAAATCCCCAGCAAATATACTTGCTTCATCTCCACCAGCACCAGCTCGAATTTCAACAACTGCATTCTTAGAATCATCTGGATCTTTAGGTATTAGTAAAACCTTAAGCTCTCCTTCGACCACCTGTTTCAAATCAGAGCATTCTTCTAAGTCTAATTTTGCTAATTCCCGCAACTCAGCATCTTTTTCATTTTTTAAAATACTTTTGGCATCATCTATATCCTTGACAACTTTTATATATTTATCAATAGCTTGGACAATGGGCTCTAAATCTTTATACTCTTTATTTAATTTAATATACAAAGGCATATTAGAAATGACAGCAGGATCAACAATTGATGCTGAAACCTCATCAAACCTAGTTTTTATAGCCTGTAATTTATCTAACATAATTAATACTCAATTAATCCTTCTGGAGAGTGAATGGTTAATTTCTTACCATTTAATTTCTCAACATGTCCAATAACTTGAGCATCTAAATTAAATGAATTTGCTATATCAATTATCGAATCTGCAACCTCTCCTTTAACATACAATTCCATGCGATGTCCCATATTAAATACCTTATACATTTCTTTCCAAGAAACTCCAGATTCTTTTTTAATTAAATCAAAAATAGGGGGAACTGGGAACATATTGTTTTTAACAATATGCATATCATCTATAAAATGCAGTATTTTTGTTTGACCACCTCCAGTACAGTGAACCATACCAGAAACACAATCTCTATAATTAAGAAGAATTTTTTGAATGACAGGAGCATATGTCCTTGTTGGGGACAACACTAACTTACCCATATGAGAATTGCAAAATATATCTAACAAAGACTTATTACCAGCATATACTAGTGATGGGTCTAACAAAGGATCAAAACTTTCTGGGAATTCTTCTGCTAATTGATTATGAAAAATATCATGACGCGCTGATGTAAGACCATTACTCCCGATACCTGAATTATACTCTGTCTCATATGTCGTTTGACCATAAGATGCAAGGCCAATAATTAAATCGCCATTAGAAATATTTGCATTATCAATAACATCCTTTTTAGGCATTCTAGTTACTATTGTATTATCTATAATAATGGTGCGAACAAGGTCACCAACATCAGCTGTTTCTCCACCAGATGAAACAATATTAATACCCCAATCCTTATATCTATTGATTAGCATACTAGTTGAATGAATAATCTCTGAAATAACATCACCTGGAATTAAATTCTTATTACGACCAATAGTAGAAGACAATATGAAGTTATTCACAGCCCCGACACAAAGTAAATCATCCATATTCATCACTAATGCATCCTGAGCAATACCTGACCAAACAGAAAAGTCATTAGTTTTTTTCCAATAAATATATGCTAACGAGGATTTTGTTCCAGCACCATCAGCATGCATTACTAAACAATGATCATCACTACCAGAAAGATAATCAGGGATAATTTTACAAAAAGGTTTTTGGAATAGACCTTTGTCTAAAGACTTAATTGCACTGTGAACATCTTCCTTAGTAGCAGAAACACCTCTTTTTAAATATTTATCTTCCATAAAATTCACAAACAAAAAGAGCATCTAAATTAGATACTCTTTTTCGCGTAATGCATTATATATATATATCTTGATTTATCAATTCACTTGTTGTATAAAATTACCTTTAGCATCTGTTGGAATAACAGCGCCCTTTTGATCAATAATTGCACGCTGTATATTACGTTCATTCTCTCCTAAGCTCGGATTTTTATCCAACCAATCTTCAAAATTATCGCTAAGAATTTTAAAATCAGTTCTCCTATTTTTCTGATGAGCGGTTTCCATTAATTTAGAAGATTTGAGATTAGCTATATATTCTTTATTTAATTCACCGGGAGGCAATCCTTTTTCAGACTTTTCAAGAATTTTTGGCTCAGTAGAAGCCATTCCCACTGGAACTAATCTTCTTGCATCAACTCCTTGTTCAACTAAATAGTCAACACAACTTTGAGCTCGGTCAAAAGATAACTTAACATTTAAATCATCACTACCCCTTAAATCTGTATGAGACCTCAATTCTATAACTACCTTAGGCCAATCATTGTTAAGCAATGAGGCCAAAGAATCTAATTCTTCTTTTGCTGCATCCCTAAGATCAGATTTACCTAAATCAAAATGAACACTCTTCAAGTCTAGAGGACGTCTCATTGTTTTCATTTCAAATTTCCGATAAATTGAGTACTCCAAATGTCCCTCTTTATAGCTACAGACATTAGGGTTTTTTTCTTCTTCCATTTCTGCTGTAATATATTCACAATCTCTATTCTTAATACTATGAGTACTAACTGTCGTATCTACTTGTTGAAAAAACCAATCTTTATTAACAACTAAACGATAATCCTCATCTTCTCCAAAATTACATTCATCAAAAGAAAAATTACCAAACCCATCTGTTTGTGCAGTTTTACTAGATGATGGACCTATTAATTCAATTTGTGCCCCTGGTATAGGACTTCCATCTGCAACATCTACAACTTGACCGGAAAGATTAAAGAAAATTTGTTGTTTATCAAAGTAATACACATCAACCTTTCCCTTGCTCTTCCATTTACCACCAACCCTATTCGAAGAAAAATACCCCTTCAATTCAGGCTCTAGTCCACTTTCAGCATAATGTTCAAAAGTAATACCAAAATCATCAAAACAAGTATTGACAGGATACTGTAAATTTTCTGCCTCACTAAACATACTACTACTTGAACCATCGAAATTGGGATTATATTCTGCTTTATATATATCTAAGCCACCCATACCTGGCCGACCATTTGAAGAAAAATACAAGTTCTTTGTTGTGCCGTTAAATACGGGAAATCCTTCATTACCCGAACTATTAATATTTGGGCCAAGATTTTCAGGCTCTCCCCAAGATTTTTTTCGACGATCATAACGACTAACATAAATATCCGATCCCCCAAATCCGCCCTCTATATCAGCAGCAAAAAATAACGTTTTTTCATCTGGGCTCACACAAGGACCATGTACATCGACAAGAGTATCAATTGGAATCATTTCCATCGTAACATCTCTGAATTTTTTACCTCTAAAAGTGGCAGAATATATTCTACGACCCTGATATCTATTCTTTGAAAAAATAGCTCTAGTAAAAAACATTTTATTCCCTCTCTTATTAAAAGAAATTGCGCCCTCTTCTGAGTTTTTTAAATTAACAACATCAGCTAAACCATTCTCGGTATTTGTTAAAGTCGTTTCATCCCAATCGGGCGGTGTTATAACTTTAGAAGATCGCTTCTTTCCTCTCTTATCTTCTGACTTTTTAATAGAAAAAATATCGGTAAAATATTGTCCTGTAATTTGATTTATACTTCGACCTAGAACGCCTTCCCTAGATGATGTGAAATATAATTCATTATTCTTCTTTCCCTTAATGACCGGGCAAAAGTCATCAAATGGCGAATTCACATCATTACCAGCATTAACAACTCTATATTTACTCCCATCTTGAATCCATTGCTGTGTTAATTCAAGAGACTCTAATGCAAATTCCCCTTTTGGATTATCTGGGTCTAATTTTATAAACTTTTCATATTCCAACTGTGCCTTATCAAATTTTTCCATCCCTTTGTAACATTCAGCTAAATAATAATGAACTAATGGATTACTATAACGCATTTTGATCGTTCGTCTTAAATTACTCTCAGCTTTTTTGAAATCCCCTAAAAAGAAATAACATTGAGCTAATTTAAAGCCAATTTCATTTTTTTCAGCCCTATCATTAGACCTCTGATAAGCATTTTTAAAAATCTTTTCCGCTTTACCATACTCTCCATTTTCAAAAGCTTTATTTGCACGAATAAAATCACCTGACTGAGCATTGGAAAAAGATGAGACACATATCAGTAAAAACAATGCGTATTGTTGAAATTTTTTATATATATATATAGTCATAAAAATAAACTTAGATTCGCAATTTAACAATTAATTTCGTAGAAGAAAAAAATTAGAAGAATTCTTATTTATACAGTGCTTACTGTATCGATCATAATAGCAACTATTTTATATGGATCTGCATTAGAAGCTGGTCGTCTGTCTTCAAGATAACCCTTCCAATCATTAGCAGGCAAAGATATAGGGATCCTAATTGAAGCCCCCCTATCAGAAACACCATAACTAAACTTCTCAATAGATTGTGTTTCATGTAATCCTGTTAAACGCTGTTCATTTGACGAGCCATAAACAGCAATATGCGCAGTATGAGCAGCACCTAGTGCATCACAAATAGATTCGATATAGTTTTTCCCTCCAACATCTCTCATTTTTTTATTGGAAAAATTACAATGCATACCCGACCCATTCCAATCACCTTGCACTGGCTTTGGATGAAATTCAAGACCGACCCCATACTCTTCAGTAACTCTGTGAAGTAAATATCTTGCAACCCATAGATCATCTCCTGCAGAATATGGATCTTGTCCTAGAACTTGAAATTCCCATTGCCCCAATAACACTTCTGCATTAATACCTGTTATATTTAAACCAGCCTCTAAACATAAATCTAAATGTGCTTCTACGATTTCCCTGCCTGCCACGTTCTTGTTCCCAACAGAACAATAGTACATGCCCTGAGGATTGGGAAACCCTTGCTCTGGGAAACCTAAAGGCCTAGTTCCATCCATTAATGTATATTCCTGCTCAAATCCAAACCAAAAATCATCAAAACCTTGTTTGATTTGAGAACGAGTATTTGATTCATGGGGCGCGCCATCTGCATTCATAACCTCACACAACACCAAATAGCCATCTAATCTAGCGGGATCTTTGTAAATTTTTACAGGACGAAGAACACAATCAGAAAAGCTTCCATCAGCTTGCTGAGTAGAACTTCCATCAAAAGACCAATCAGGCAAAACAGATAGATCTTCATCGAATTGATCAAATTTAATAACTTTAGTTTTACTTCTAAGATTAGCTTCTGGTTGATAACCGTCCAGCCATATATATTCAAATTTAAATGCTGTCATTGGGAAATTATTTTATACGTAATTAAATACTAGCTAATTGTAAATTACAATTAAATGTATTGCATAAATAAATTTTATTTAAAATTAACACCGACTTTTTATTAACATAAGTGAAATGTTATTAACACAAAAAGAAATATTGAAGCTTATTTGATGTTTTTATGATGCGAGTCAAATTCTTGATATACGTCATGAACCGAGTTCTTTATTTTATACAAAACCCGCCCCAAGTCTTTCATTAATGTAGGAAAATTATTAGAACCAAAAAAAATCAAGTAGACTAAAAAAATCAGAAAAATTTCACCAAAACCTAAGTTCAATAATAAAAAATTCATAGCTTAATTTAGCTTTTCCTTAGTGGTGTCATACATAATTGGAGAAGCAATAAATAAAGATGAATATGTACCAACTATCACACCTGTCATAATTGCAAACATAAATCCTCTAACCATTTCCCCACCAAAAACAAATATAACAAACAAGACAAAAAATGTAGTTAAAGATGTATTAATTGTCCTGCTTAACGTGCTATTTAAGGCCCTATTAATAACATCACCACTGTCACCTACTTTTATAGCAACATATTCCCTGATTCTATCAAAAACAACCACAGTATCATTCAACGAATATCCGATAACTGTTAAAACTGCCGCTATAAATGCTTGATCTATCTCTAATGAGAATGGCAATATCCCATAGAATACAGAAAAAATAGACAATAGTATCATAACATCATGAAAAACAGCAATTACAGCACCCAGACTATATTGCCATTTTTTAAATCTGAATAAGATATATAGAAAAATTAAAACTAATGAAAACAATATCGACCAAACTGCAGATTTTTTAATATCATCTGCAATAGTTGGCCCAACTAATTGTGAGCTAAAATAATGCGCCCCTGTTTTTGAATCGAGAATCAATTTATTTGCTTGATTATCTGAAAAACTTACTAGACCTTCATATAACTTTTGCTCTACTAACGTATCTGACTCTAGATCGTTAATCATATAATTCGTGGTAATTTTCACTTGATTAGAATTTCCAAATGTCTTAACCTCTGGAAATAATTTTAAGTTGTTTTCTGTAACAAACACCTCTCCCAGCGTATTCCTTAAATCAGAAGTAACGACGGGTTGCTCAAATCTGACAATATAAGTTCGACCTCCTTGAAAATCTACACCCTGATTTAATCCTTTTGTAAATAATGAAAAAATACCGACACCAATAATAAGAGCAGATAAAACGTAGTATCTTTTTCGATTTGGAATAAATCTAATATTTAAATTTTTAAATGCATTATGTGTTATGAAATTCGAAAACCGAATAGACTTTTTAGAATTTATCCGAGATTCAAAAATTAATCTAGTAATAAAAATAGCACAAAACAAAGAAGTAAGAATACCAATAATTAAAGTTGTAGCGAAACCTTTAATGGGACCCGTACCAAAATAAAATAACACAACACCGGTCAGCAAAGTAGTAATATTGGCATCTATAATAGAACTATAAGCCTGCGTATAACCATCTCTAATTGCCAAAGTAAGTCCTTTTCCCTGATAAATCTCTTCCCTAATTCGCTCATAAATTAAAACATTCGCGTCTACCGACATTCCTATTGTCAACACGATACCAGCAATACCAGGCAATGTTAATACACCACCCAATCCAGATAACGCTCCAAAAATAAAAAACATATTAATTATCAATGCAACATTTGATGCTAATCCAGCATGCATATAATAAAAAATCATATAAAATAATACAAAAGCCAAGGCAATTAAAAACGACTTATAACCTGCCTGAATAGCCTCTGAACCTAATGATGGACCTACAATTTCTGACTGAATAATTTTAGCTGGAGCGGGCAATTTACCAGCTTTAAGAATATTAGCTAGGTCTTGTGCTTCATCTAAAGTAAAATTACCAGAAATTACAGAACTACCACCAGATATTTCTGCATTTACCGTTGGAAAAGAATATACATAATCATCCAATACTACAGCAACGGAATTACCAATATTTTCTCTAGTTATTTTTTGCCATAACCTAGCACCGCTACGGTTCATCCGCATATTAATTTGAGGATTACCAAATTGATCAATATCTTGACTAGCATCAACAATAACATCGCCAGCAAGTTTAGCTTTATCTTCTCTATTAGACTTAATAGCTATTAAACGAAGTCTTTCATTCTTTTCATCAAAAGGCTTAGCTTCCCATAAAAATTTAACGTTCCTCAATTCATTTGGGATAAGTGCTAAAACATCCTTATCTATTAAGTAATTATTAATTTTAGATGTATCTTTTATCAATGCGGAACCTACCACAGGACCTGGAATAATCTGAAGGCCACTTGTATTAGGATCTATAGAAATATTTGGAGACAAAAGATCAAATAAAACATTAGTAGAAGTTGCAAGAGTATCATTATCAACATCATCATCTAAAACTAAGTCATCCAAGTTATCAACTCCGTCATCTAGTATATTTTCTAAATCATCATCAAGATTTTGAGACGAGTCTTTAGATATATTTTTTTCATTTAAAGCAAAATTAGCTTCCTGCATAAAATTAAATAGCTCAGTATTGTCATACGTTTCCCAAAACTCTAAAACAGCTGCACTCTGCAATAACTTCTTGACCCGAACCACGTCCTTAACACCTGGCAATTCGACAATAATACGCCCGGTTCTTTCTGCCTTCTGTATACTCGGCTGTGCAACTCCAAACTTATCAATTCTAGCCCTTAATACAGTAAATGCTCTATCAACAGCCCCTTCAGCTTCTATGCGGATAATACGCATCACTTCTTCATTAGAAGCATCTGTTGGGATTTTATCTCTTAAATCTTTATTCCCAAAAATTCGAGGGTCAGATAACCTAGTTGATCCATTGATATCGACTTCTTTAAATGCCGTTTCAAATAATGCCAAATAATCTTCTTGACTGTTTATCTCTTGTTCAGATGCCTGTTTTAATGCTTGATTAAATATTGGGTCCTGACTATTATCTGACAATGCAATTAAAATATCTCTCATCGATATTTCTAATGTGACATTCATTCCACCCTGCAAATCTAATCCTAATTTAAGTTCACTATCCTGACACTCTGACAATGTCCATGATTTTTGACCAAAAAATAACCATGGAGTATACACCGGTTCTGTAGAGACTGAATCCAAGTAATACTGCTCCAGATTATAGTCACCATTTGAAAACTCAACAGCTTTCTTTTTCTCTCTATTGACAACAAAAGTAAAAGAAAGTGAAAACAGAAAAGATATAAAAAATACAACTCCAATAAACCTTATTAAGTTTCTAACATTATTATTGTTCATAAGATGCTTTTAAATTAGTAAAACGACCGCAAATATATAAAAAAGAAAGGAAGTTTTAATTATAAATTAACAGATGTTCTTAATAAACTACAAATACAAAAGATTTTATTCGTAAATTAACAGTATAATAAAATATCTCACCAATTTATTATTTGCAAGCACAACATGTTTAAAAAATACTATTACATTTTACTTTTCTTAACAATAACCAATACTTCATTTGCGCAAATAGAATTTGTGCAAAATAATGAAGTGATAGTATCTAAAAATGGAGAAGATTTAATAAATCCATGGGCAGGTGGAATGAATTTTTGTCAATTTTCAAAAATTGATTTAAATCTTGATGGAAAAGATGATCTATTTATATTTGACAGATCAGGAAAAAACGGAACTGTGAATGGTAATCGCATAATACCATTTTTATTTGACACAGTAATAAATAAATTTAAATATGCTCCTAACTATGTTAACGCATTTCCCTCATTAACTGATTGGGCCCTGCTCGTAGATTACAACCAAGATATGAAAGCAGATATTTTTACAAGCTATGAATCATCTATAGCCCTCTATACAAACAACTCTAATAATGAATTGTCATTTGAATTTACCAAAATACTAACTTCAGATGCAGGATTTGGCCAAATCCCTGTGTATGTAAGCAGTTCTGACATTCCGGCTATTATAGATGTAGATGGAGATTTAGATATTGACATTTTAACATTTGACCCATCTGGAACACATATTTATTTTCATGAAAATAAATCAATACAAATGTATGGCAATACCGACAGTATTAATTTAATTAGGAGTGACAATTGTTGGGGGCGATTTAAAGAAGATTTTAGCACAAATAGTGTAACCATGGGCTTAGATGAAGATTGTAACGAAAATGAAGATGATGGGCGAATAGCACACTCTGGATCAACGGTATTAGCACTAGATTTAGATCCTTTGAATAATCAGGGATTAGAGCTATTACTCGGAGACATTACATATGATAATATGATTATGCTATTTAATGGTGGCTCTAATGAAAGTGCTTTTATGATAGAAGAAGATTCAAATTTTCCAAGTGACAATACACCTATTAATTTAACAAGATTCCCGGGGGCATTTCATTTAGATGTAGACAATGATAATTTAAAAGATCTTATTATTAGTCCAAATGGTGTAAATGTGTCTGAGAACCATAAAAATTCGATTTTCTATAAGAATACTGGCACTTCATCAATCACTAATAGTATTCAATTTGATTTTATTGAAAATGACTTCCTGATAAAAGAAATGATTGATGTTGGCACTAATGCAACTCCACTTCTATATGATTTAAATGAAGATGGATTATTAGATCTTATCATTAGCAATAAAGGTTATTTTGAAAATGGCAATTACAATTCTAGTATTACAATATATCAAAACACTGGGACAGAATCGAATCCAATATTCCAATTTTTGACTGAAGATTTTTCTAACCTATCTAGCTTACTCGGTTTATCGCCGAGCATTCAATCACTTCATCCGACTTTTGGAGACTTAAACAATGATGGGTATGTGGACATGATCATTGGGGATAATAATGGGGAATTATATTATTTTGAAAATGACGGATTTGATGAAGATGGCACACCATCTCCAGAATGGCCTTTTTTTTCGGAATACATAATGCTTGATATTGATGTTGGCAGCTTTGCTACACCACAATTAATAGATTTAAATCGAGATGAATTAATAGATCTCATAATTGGAGAAAGAATGGGAATAGATAATGGTGTTTATAATGGGATTAATTATTATCAAAATACTGGATCAACGACAAATCCAATATTTGAAAATTATACACCGGAATTCTTCAGTGGTGATTTTGATGAAAATGGAGATGAAATTATCACTAAAAGCCTCGGGGGCGTTCATCTAGCAGACCCAATATATTTAACCGGATACACTATGCCTTATATTTTTGAACATGAGGACAAATATCATTTAGCAATAGGCACAGAAAGTGGCTTAATATATTTATATGACAATATTGAAAATACTACTAATAACAATACTGTTTTAAATTTAGAAACAGAGTATGACCTTGTAACAAATAATATGGTTAATACAAATAACTGTGTCCACTCAAAAATAACAATTGCCGATATAAATAACGATGAACAACCAGATTTAATAAGAGGTAATGCAAGTGGAGGAGTGGAATTATTTCTAGCAGAAAGTTTTAATATTAATAATAGCTTAAATATAATTCAAGATTTAAAAATTATACCAAACCCAAATAATGGCAAGTTTATTATTGAAAAAGATGATGATTTAAAATATGACTTAACAATATATTCAACCCTAGGAGTAATTGTAATGAGAGCGGAAATTATAGATAAGAGAACATTAATAACAATCAAAAATGCGAAAAATGGCACATATGTTGCTGAGATCCGAAATAATAAAAACACTATTTTAAGAAATAAAATAATCGTCCACTAAAATAAACCCATATCTACCAAGATATCATTTGTTTTTAATACTCCTTCAGCTGATAAGGATAGTTGTGACTTTTCCTCTTCGCTCAACTCAATTTCTTCAATTTTTTCAACTCCATTTTTACCAAGAATTACTGGAACACCAATAGCTA
>CETB01172197.1_pt1 | contig 17813 bp, 19 predicted proteins | sample 356381 | NCBI WGS metagenome assembly CETB01 (sample SAMEA2622545, study PRJEB7988) | marine metagenome | biome: marine biome (ENVO:00000447); feature: deep chlorophyll maximum layer (ENVO:xxxxxxxx); material: "saline water (ENVO:00002010), including plankton (ENVO:xxxxxxxx)" | depth 155 m | reverse complement strand
TTCTAAGCTCTTAGTATTAACGTATATTAAATATTGAAAATAACACAAACAAAAAACTAATTTAGGAGAACAAGAAAAAATTTCTTAATCAAATCAATAAATTTTTTCAAAAAATACGATGATCAATTCAACTATTAACAAAACTATTGAAGAAGCTCAAACTATGATGAAAGATCAAAAAATTGACGGATGGCTTCTATACGACTATCGTGGAATGAACCCAATTCTTTGGGACACAATTGGACATATATCTCATGTAACTAGGCCGTGTTGGTTTTGGATCCCTCAACAAGGTTCACCTGAAATAATTTCTAGTTATGTAGACCAAAACAGGTTTGAACATCTAGAATTTCATACTAATTTTTGGGTGAGCAGAAACGAAATGATCGATATACTCAAAAAAATTCTGAAAAGCTCTAAAAAGATTGCTATGGAATATTCTCCATTAGTTTCTCTTCCGCGGATTTCAAAAGTTGATGCAGGAACTATAGAGTTAATTAAAAGCTTGGGCGTAGAAGTAATTTCTTCTGCTGATATAGTTCAATTTTCAACTCAAAGATGGGACGAAAAAGACTTAAACTCTCATCTAAAAGCTGCTGAAATACTAACCACAACAGTTAAATCTGCATTTGATTTTATAGGATCAAATATCAATTCAAATCCTACTGAATTTGAAATAGCTGAATATATAAGAGATATGTTCAGAAGCAATAGTTTATATTCACCAGATGGACCGGTTGTTGCTGCAAATTATCATTCTGCAGACCCTCATTTTGAACCAACTAAAGAATCTTCAAATAAAATTTATGAAGGTGATTGGGTTTTAATAGACCTTTGGGGTTGCTTGGAAGAGTCCCAAGGAATGTATGCTGATATTACTTGGACAGCATATGTTGGCGACAAGATCCCCCCAAAAAATCAATCTGTTTTTAATGCAGTCATTGGAGGAAGAGATCAAGCAGTAGAAATGATGAAGAAATCTCACTCTAATGGAGAAATTTTGCAAGGATGGGAGTTAGATAAAATTGCCAGAGATTACATCAGCTCATGTGGATATGGAGAATATTTCAGCCATAGATTAGGTCATAGCCTAGGAAGAGAAGTTCATAGCAATGCGGTAAATTTAGATGGGTGGGAAACTCATGATACAAGATCTTTTGTCCCTCAAATTGCTGTAACAGTTGAACCGGGTGTTTATTTACCTAATGAATTTGGAGTTAGATCTGAAATAGATGTCTTTTATTATTCAGATGGCCCAGAAGTAACCACTGAAATTCAAACTAAACCATACATAATAAGATAAATTATTGGTTAATCTTTTTTGGTAATTTCACAAAAATTAAGATTATCGTAGAAATCATTGCTACAATCCCACTATATATAAAAGGCATTTTTAAACCATTTGGTTGCCCTATATAGTCTGATAACGCTCCTGCAATAAAGGGAGATATAAAACCAATAATTGTTGCGGCATAAATCAACGAAACTACAGTTGATTGAGCTTTACCCTCTACGGTATCCATAGCTGCTGCAATAAATATTGTATGCAGAGAATAAAGAAAACAGCCCATAATTAAAACATTAATAATCAAAGGAATTCCATCAACGGAAAAGTATAATGAAAAATATAATAATGATAAAAATGTCATAGCAGGAATTAAAACAATTTTTCTACCATATACATCGGATATCCAGCCCATTAATGGTTGTGCAGCAATGCCTGCAACTTGAGAACCTGCTAAATATAATCCAACCGTCAACTCATCTTTACCTAAACCACCATCTTCTATTGCAGACAATAAATAAACAGGAAGAAAAACAGCTATAGCCTCTTGACCCATAGCTCTAAAGCCAGTTACAAAAATCAAACCTAACATAGATTTATTTTTTAACAACAAAACTAAATCATGAAAATATTTTTTTAAAGAATCAGTATTTGTTTTATTACTAGGAATATCTCTCATCATTAAATAAACAATAATGGCACTAACAAACGCAGGAATAATTCCTATTCTAAAAACTTCTCTCCATGTAAATGCAAATAAGTACGTAACAGTAATTAATGTTCCCACCTTAAAGGTTTCTGTAGTCAAAAGTCCAACTATCAAAGGGCCTAACATTTGACCAACTGATCCTCCTGTACCATGTAAAGAAATAGCAAATCCTCTTTTATCTGGAAATTTTCTAGATAAAGACGCTATCGCTGGAGGGTGATACAAAGAAGGTCCAATTCCTACCAATAACATGGCACCTAAAATCCACCAAAAACTTGGAGCAATCCCTAATAGAAAATACGAAATACCCATTAAAGATAAGGAAATAAACAACATGAGACCTGATTTATTTGCAAACCTCTCACCTAGATATCCAGCAACCATAGTGGTCCCGCCATTTGTTGCACGATTTGCACCAGTAATCACACCATATAGCTTACCGCTTAAACCAACTTCTAATTTTAATTTCGCTAAAAGAATTGGGGTAGCCGACAAATAAATGTGTTTAATTGCATGACCGAAAATTACTGCAGCAGCTAATTGATTTCTACCTTTACGGTAATCTAGGGAATGGTCATCATTAGTATCCAAGTTAAATACCCTTAAAGTTATGATTTAGTATGTTAGTCAAAATTCCAAAATTTGTAAAAATGACTTAAAGGGCCATGCCCATTACCTATTTGAAAATTATTTGATATGGCATTAAATACATAGTCTTTTGCATCTTTTACAGATTCATACAAAGACTTTTGATGTGCAATACCTGAAGCTATTGCAGATGCAAAAGTGCATCCTGTTCCGTGAGTGTTAAGAGTCTCTACACGTTTAATACTAAAAACATAAAAATCATTACCATCAAAAAAAACATCTGAAGAATTGTCTTGATTTAAATGACCACCCTTAACGACAACATTAGAAGCTCCCATGTCATACAATTTCAAGGCTGCCTTTTTCGCTGAATCAATATCTATTACATCTATATTAGTAAGCTGACTAGCTTCAGGAGCATTTGGCGTAATTACAAAACTTCTAGGAATTAATAAACCAATCAAAGAATTTATAGCCTCATTCTGTAAGAGAGTGTCTCCACCTTTTGCGACCATTACAGGATCTAGCACTAGTTTTTGATCAGGAAAATCAGACAAACAATGATCTACACATTCAATAATATCAACCGAAGACAACATTCCGATCTTGATCACATCAGTATTAATATCATTCATTATCGAATTAAATTGACCTTCTATGATTGATACTGGTAATTCCACAATCCCTTGTACTCCTAAAGTATTTTGAGCAGTAATAGCTGTCAAAACCGATGTTCCATAAACCCCATGTGCTGCAAATGTTTTCAAATCTGCTTGAACACCAGCTCCAGCACCAGAATCAGATCCTGCAATAGTCATAGCCTTAGGAATATTTAATTTTGTTTTCATATCTCACTTTGCATATTCATCAGTAAATGATGTTGAATAATCTACCAAATTATCAGTAATTTGATTCTGGTACATCCACTTTGAAAAATTTTCCCATTTTTCTTGTTTTTGTGTTCCAAAATCACCATTCTCGTCCACCCACAAATTTGTCAACAAATCAGCTCCTGGCCTATCAATTCCTTCATCTATTTCAGGTACATATTTAATGAGTGTATCTACTCCAGATTGAGGGTCATTGATAGCTTTTGTGTATCCCTTAATCACAGCTGTAGTAAATCTTTCAACAACTTTAGGGTTTTTTTCCAAATATTCCTCACTTGTAACTAAAACAAGCTCATAATAATCAGGAACCCCCCAGTCCTCCATTCTAATAACATTAACTGGGTAACCTTCATTTTCCAATAAAATACTCTCATGGCTATAATACGCTCCCACAATAGCATCAACAGTATTTGAAATTAGTGAAGAACCTAATTCCCATCCTACATTTACAACTTCAACATCAGAAATAGAGATACCCGAAGTCTGTAACATTGTTGCTAATGCATCTTCATTCCAAGGAATTCCTGGGTAACCCACTTTTTTTCCTTTCAAATCATCTGGAGAATCAATACCTGAAGACTTGAGAGTCATCATAGAATTTAATGGATGTTGGACCATTCCTAAAACGGACACTACTGGAACCCCCTCATCTCTAGCAATCAATACATCAGGTTGATAATTCATTCCAAAGTCATCAGAACCAGCAGCAACAGTCTGTAAAACTGTAGAAGGATCAGATGGGGTATAAATTTCTACATCTAAATTTTGATCTTCAAAATAACCTTCATCTAAAGCTATATATAACCCTAAATGATTGGCATTCGGATACCAATCTAAAGCTAATTTCACTTTATCTTTTTCTGTTTGAGTACTACACGACAAAAAAACAAATGTCATAGTAGTAATCAAAAAAAGTTTTATAAATAAGGTATACATAAAATCTCCTAAAATTTATTCGGTCGAATTTTCATACCTAGACCAAGGTATAACTAATCTTTCTAAAAATCCTACTAGTAAAAAAAGTCCGATTCCTATGGCAGATAATATAAATATGGCTGCAAACACTAACTCAGTATGAAACTGAGGTTTTGAACGTATCATCAAATATCCAAGACCTTCACTAGAACCTACCCACTCACCAATTACAGCACCAATTACACTTATAGAAACAGCAATCCTCACTCCTGAAAACAAATAAGGAAGAGAACTGGGAATCATAATTTTCCGAAAGATCTGCCAATTATTTGCACCCATCGTCAACAATAATCTTTTCATATCAATATCTAAAGATTTCATTCCATCGGCCGTATTAACCACTATAGGAAAAAAACTAATAAGTGCAACAACTATAATTTTAGGTAACAATCCATACCCAATCCAAACCAACAACATTGGAGCAATAACGATAATGGGAATAGTTTGTAAAGAAATCAAAAATGGATATAAAGATTTTTCAAGTGTGGTAGACAACCCGATTCCAGAAGCTATTAAAAACCCGAAAATTAAGGCTACCAAAAAACCAATAAGTATTTCTTGCAGAGTTACAAGAGTATGCTCAAACAATTTTGGAAAATCTAAATAAAGTGACTTAAATATTTCTGATGGAGCAGGCAAAAGCCATGTAGGAATATCTTGAATGTGTACCAAAATTTCCCAAAGTACAAAAACAGATAAGACAATTAAAATTGATGGGATTGAATCAATGAATTTATTTTTATTCATCACCACCCTCATTTAGTCTATCCAAAAGCCTTAATTTTAAACTTACAAAATCAGGATGGGCAATAATGTCATGAGTCCGGGGTCTTTCAAAGCTAACTTCTTCTGTAAGTTGTACTTTTCCAGGTCGTTGAGATAAAAGAATAATACGATCGGATAAAAAAATAGCCTCTTCGACATCATGAGTTACTAAAACTACGGTACGAGGATTATTTTCTAATAACTTCATAAACCAAACATAAAGATTTCTTCTAGTTAAAGCATCTAATGCACCAAATGGTTCATCAAGTAATAAAATTTCTGAATCAGTTAAAAGAGTTCTTAAAAAAGCAACTCGTTGTCTCATACCTCCAGAAAGAGTGTGGGGTAAATTTTTCTCAAATTTGTCTAATTGAAACTCGGACAAATATTTTCTACAAATCTCTACAGAATCTTTTTTTGAAATTCCTTTTATTTCTAAACTTAAAGATATGTTTTCCAACACTGTACGCCAAGGAAATAATAAATCCTTCTGTTGCATGTAAGATACAGAACCTAATCTTTCCTCTTGATTAAAGCCTTGAAAACTAATTGCTCCTGCATCAGGGTTATCTAAACCAGCGATGATATTCAATAAAGTACTTTTACCACAACCGCTTGGCCCTATAATAGAGACAATTTCTTGGTTTTTGATACTTAAATCAATATCTTGAAGAACTTCTAAAGTTTGTCCTTGAAAAAGCATATTTTTGTTGACTTTTTCAATAGCAATTTCAAAATTTGTAATAGTCATAACACCGTCAATTCATAAAAAAACCACTCCCTTAGGGAGTGGTTTAATTTTCCCTACGCTAGAATTACCCAGATCAGGTTCTTATGGGTCGGCACGTGCCCTCTCAGCCTTTACAGCTCCCCATCAATTTTTAATTTAGGTGAGTATAGCATAATAAAAATTATTTATGCTTGACTGGAGGCTTAGCCAATAAAATCAAAATAAATGAGATGATTCCGCACGCTGCTAATCCGATAAAAGCCCACTTATAATCTCCAGTACGATCAAATACATACCCTGAAATAATTGGACCAACTATGATACCTATCATCTGAATTGCACTTCTCAATCCAGCAATAGTTGCAAAAGCTTTTCTACCAAAATAATCTGCAAGCAATGCCTGAGGAATTACAGCTATTCCACCTTGTGAAATAGCATACAAAACTATAGCGGGAATAGATTCGCTAATTGAATCTGATACAGCCAACATGTAAATTGAAGTTGTCATACCAAGTAAAGCTACAGCCATTACATATCTTCGATTTACATAGTCTCCTAAATAACTTAAGCCGAACCTACCTGGAATACTTATAACTCCAACAGACCCAGCATAAGTAGCAGCTTGAACTGCAGTAGCTCCTAATCCAACATAATACGGAACTAAATGTAGGCCAACTCCTCCAGTAACAAAAGATCGAGACATAATAGAAATGTTCAAAAACCAAAAACTTGATGTGCACAACGCTTCCTTTACTGTAAAATCATTTGAAGAATCTTCTTTTAGAGCATTATTAGAATTAAATTCTGTTTCATTTTGAGGAATTTCCCCATCAGGTAACATCCCATAGGGTTCAGGTTTATGGCGCATTAAAGCTGCAATTGGCATTCCAATAATAGTAACTAAAATGCCCACGATAATTGATGCATTTCTCCAACCATATTCATCTATAGACCAACCAAATGCAGGCACAATTAAACCACCAAATCCAACTCCAGACCACATGATTCCAAAAGCGAAACCTCTTTTTCTTTTAAACCAATTTGCTACTGCTGCAGATGCTGGAACAGCCATGCCCATACTTTGTCCTAAAGCTATAGCACCAGCAAAAACAAGTAAAAATGAAATTAAACCATTAACTCTGCTCAGTAAAACATAGCCCAGTCCCATTAATGGAATGCCAATCAACATTAATTTTCTGGGTCCAATCCGATCGATTAATAACCCTTCCAAAGGACCTAAAAAACCCGCTTCCAATCTAGCAAATGAAAAAATTGCGGAAACTGTAGTGCGACTCCAACCAAATTCTTTTCCCAATGGAATAATGTAATTACCAAATCCGTGAAAATTGATTCCAGAAGACATAGCCATGACAACTGCGCCACCTATACAAATCCACCAACCGTAAAAAAATCCTTTTTTTTGAGATTCATTTTCCATACATAAGGCCCTTCCTTAGACTCCAAACAACTACGAATACACATGTAGCAGATAAAGCCATGGAAGGCCCTGATGGTAAATCCAAATAATAAGAAAAATATAAACCGCTAACTGAGGCAATAACCCCAAACAAGCTTCCTACAATCATTAATGCATAAAAATTTTTCATCACAATCTTTGCTGCAGCTGCTGGTGTAATCAACATACTTAACAGCAGAATTATACCAACAGATTGTAGCGACCCCATAATTGATAAAGCCAAAACAGTTAAAAAAATATTATTCAACAATTGCGTATTTAAACCTGCAACTTTTGCTCCCACAGGATCGAAAGCCAAAAACAAAAACTGTTTATGGAAAAAAAGTAATGTAAGTATCACTATTACAGTCAAAATCGAGGTGATCAAGACATCAAAATTTGATACACCTAAAATTTGACCCAATAATACATCTTCAACGCTCAAAGTAATATGATCAAATATTGATAATAAAATAAACCCCAAAGCAAACATAGAAGAAAAAATTATTCCGATAGATGTACCTTCACCAAGATTGGATTTATTGACCAAATATCCAATAAGTAATGCTATGACAATGGAAGATGGAATAGAAGAAATAAAAACACTAACTCCTAAAACTAAACCAATAATTAAACCAGGTAAACTAGCATGAGCTATTGCATCGCCAATAAACTCCATATTCCTGTTAATGACATAAGCACCAAGTAGGGGCAACATTACCCCTACCAAAACAGCTACAATTAAAGAACGAACCATAAAGTCATACGTAAAAGGTTCGTATAAAATTTCAATCCCCATTTTGGTGTCCGTGATTGCCTAATTCATGGTCTTGAAACATCATCTTGTGAGAACCATACAATTCTTGTAATACTTCTGGGGTAAACACTTCAAGAGGATCTCCATAAGCACAGCAATGTCTATTTAAACATAACACTTCATCAAATCGATCTGAAAGAGTATTCAAATCATGAGTAGCCATTAAGATTGTTTTACCTTCATCTCTCAAATTTCTTAATACATCTACCAATTCTTCTTGAGACCCTACATCTACACCACTAAAAGCTTCATCTAATAATAAAACTTCAGCACCTTGGGCTAGTGTTTTAGCTATAAAAACTCGTTGACGTTGGCCACCAGACATATCTTCAACGCGATCATCCATTCTCTCCAATAATCCAACTTTATCTAAAGAATTTTCAATTAATTTTTGATGATTTTTAGAGGTAAGTGGTAAAAAAGAATTATTTTTAGTCACACCCATCCTAACAATCTGACGAGCTGTAAGAGAAAAATTCCAATTTACATTTTCATTTTGAGGAACATATCCTATGAATCCTTTAGCATCTTTTGGTGACACTCCATTAATTTTAATAGAACCATGAGTAAGTGGTACCAAACCTGAAATGACATTAAATAATGTAGTTTTACCACCACCATTAGGACCAACTACTGCGACTAAAGATCCTTCTTTTACTGAAAAGGTTAAATCATCAAGAACTAATTCGTTCCCAAACTCTACACAGCATCCTTCAGAAACTATAGGGCAATCCTCTCTCAAAATACTCTCATCCATAGAAATAAAAGTTTTATAAAGAAATAACTTGATCAGGTGGATTTGGACCTAAAGCTGCATACAGGTCAGGAAAACATCCTACTGCAACTCCATCTACTACACCGCTTGGGGTGGCATTACCAGCTTCACCTGATGCTAAACCTCTTTGTAAGGCACATTGATCACACATCATGAGCAACATCCCTTTTTCTTTAGCAATTTTAGAGAGGCGTTCTCCTTTTGGATCACCTTTTCTTAACATAAACGCATTATCATCAAAGAAAAATATCCCCAAAACATCTACACCATGATTTCCAGCTTCTAATTGAGGAAGAATCATATCCCCAACTTTATAATTCGCTGCGTTAGGTGTGTTTAAAACATAAGCTACTTTCATTTACATACCTCTCTATTTTTTAGGTAATATACCTTTATTAAATATTAGTAGCAAACAGACCACCTCACATAAAGTCTTCCATGTGTCGCAAGGAATGGGGCTATATGAGATGGCCTACAAAAACATATTTACAGCAATTGAAATTGTCTCTACTATCGAGACAATTTAACCACCTATTTGCTTTTCTACTTCAGCTACCTGGCTATCGCCCAATATTCTAAACACTTTAGATGTAGGATCTTCAGCAGCAACACCCTGAACAGCTTTTCTTCCATTTTTCAAAGTAACTATTTTTGGGTTAGCAATTTCTACTTGTTTTCTCAATTTCACACTGTAAGCTGTTAGCTTCATTGTATAAACTCCTTGTTTTATTTATTACTTTAAGTTGTCAACAATTATTTTTACATTTGACCTTAAGAAATCCGCATAAGATTCATCGGCAGACCTCAATGTTTCAACCCATAAACCTGAAACTAATCTAACTCCAGTCTCTTGAGCTACAACTTCAGCTCCTTTTGATGGGGATTCAGATTCTAAAAACATTATTTTCATATCGTGTTCTTGAATTTTTTCAATAACTTCTGTCAAATCCTTAGGAGCAACACCCTCTTCAGTACTAAATGAAGGAATCACAGTGCCCACAATTTCAATTCCATATCGAGCTTCTAAATAACCCAAAGCCTCATGTGTAGTAATCATTTTTCGATTATCGGATGGAACTGATTGAATTAAATCATTTACTTCTTGATCCAAAGATCTCAGTTCAGAAATATAAGATGCAGATGAAGATTGGTAAGCATCTTTATTATTTGGATCTAAATTGCTTAATTGAGATGCAATCTCTTCAACTGCTAACTCGACTTTAGTAGGATCAAACCAAAAATGAGGGTCATATAAACCATGACCATGCCCCTCATGTCCATGGCCTTCATGGCCTTCGTGGTCGTCTTCTTTAAACTCAATCGGGTCTACTTTTGATCCAATTTCTACTAATGCTGCTTCAGATTTGGATGCATTTTCCAATAATTTCAACAAACCAGCAGATTCATATTTGATACCTACGTAAAATACCAAATCAGCATTATTAAGTTTAATTACATCTTTTGCAGTGGCTTCAAAATTGTGTGGATTAACCTGATATGGCATCAATATGTCCACATCTACAGAATCTTTAGCTACCTGTTTTACAAACTCACCAATCATAGGCGTTGAAGCAATTACAGAATATTTGCTAGATTCTTCAACTACCGCGCTAGATGAAATATCAGATGAAGTATCGTCAACTGTTGTACAAGCAACAGTTAACATTGATAGACAAAGAATGGTAAAGTTTACAAAAATCTTAAGTTTCATAATTTTTAATAACTCCTTAAAAATGAGAATCATTCTCAATGAGAATGATTCCCAAATATTAATAGGCGTAGGCATTAATGTCAACAGATAATTCAGTTGAAAACATAACATTTGAAAATGATCGTGAAAAAAAAATCTACGAACAATGCTTAAAAATATGCAGATCAACAGAAATAGAAGTAAAAAATTCTCCTGAATTTCAAAGAGAACTGTATGAAAAATGCCGAAAACTTTTGAAATCGGCTAATATCCCGCTCACTCAACCAAGAGTTAACCTTCTAATCATCTTAATGATGTATAAAAAACCTTTAACAGTGGAAGACATCATCAGGATTTCGAATGGAGAAATAGCCACATCTTCTATTTATAGAAATATCAATGAGCTAAAAGATAAAAATATTATCGATGAATTTCAAACCCCTGAAAATACAAAAGTCATATGTATAACCAACCCTGAAGATCATCACCATCACATTTTTTGTAAATCGTGTGGGTCTATAAACGATATAGAACTAGAAGAATCCTTCGAAAAAGCTCTTGAAATCGAAATCAAAAAAATAGAATCACTTTATAACGTTTCGGTTGATTCCCATTCATTAGAACTTTCAAGCGTTTGTAATCAATGTCAAATTTCTAAATCTAATTAATCACAATTTTCATTAATCCAGTTCCAAAGAATTCTATTCCTAGATTTGTGACTATGATCACTTTGGTCTATTACAGGTCTTACAGTTCGAGTGTATGAACCAATCACTTGTAAATCTGACCTTTTTTTATCCCATCTCCAATTTAACCCAGTTGAAGTTAAAAAAACCTGATCACAAAGTTCTCTAGTAACTGGAACTGCTTTGTTGAATCTTTTAGACCATGACGAACCTCCAAACAACCAAAAATTATCCCATAAATTTAACTCTGACATTGCACGTCTAACATGTGCGTTAATTGCAAACCGTTCCATAGTGATTGAATTTAAACGGGAATCTACAGATTTAACAATCTGATCAACATGTAAATACCCTATGAAATAAAAACCAAATTCATTCTGAAATGCATTATTTCTCCAAGACTGCAATCTAGACAAAAACAACAAAAAATCACCTCTTTCAACAGTTTTCAAAGAACTAGCCCGTGGATTCACATCACAATTATCACCATATGTAAATGTGTCAAATTCAGGATCACTATGCATAGTTCTATTCCAAAATTTTTCAGGAACAAATTTCATTAAATCATTTTCAGGAAAATTAAAAGACTTTAAATGCTTATACTGAACTCCATACAATGGATCTAATTCTCTATCTTCAGGTATAGGAATAAATTCAAATGTTCTATCCTCAAAAATAGGACTACAAAAACTATGACTAGCATTTGATCCCACATTTACTAAAAATACTCTACTCATACCCACACATTTTGATTATCTTCACAATTTTTTATAGCCAAATATATTTCTTTGAGAACATCTGCATTTTCTTCATTTTTGGCTGCCCGCTTTAAACAATCCATTGCTTCAATACCGCCAATTTGACCCAGCGCCCAAGCTGCATGTGATTTTAGTAAATTACTTTCATCAATTAAAATTTCTCTTAAAGATGGAACAGCATCAGGATTTTTATTGTTACCCAAAGCAACACAAGCATTTCTTTTTAATCCGATCAGTTTTGTACGCTTAACAGGGCTGTTTTTATAAGTTTTACTAAATTCATCTTGATCCATTTTTAATATATGAATTAAATCTGGTGTAGAAAATCCAGGTCTCTGCTGAAATTCGATAGAATTTCCTTTCTGAGCCTTTCTATTTACAGGACAAACGTCCTGGCATATATCACACCCAAAAACCCAATCACCCATTAATGATCTTAAATTAATGGGGATTTTTCCTCTCAACTCTATAGTTAAATAACTAATACATTTTTGTGTATCAATTTCATATGAATCATTGATAGCTCCAGTAGGACAGGCATCTATACAACGAACACAGCTGCCACAAGTTTTATTTAAAGGAGAGTCTTTAACTAAATCCACATCCAAAATCACTTGAGATAAAAAAACCCAAGAGCCAAATTTTGCATTCAAAATATTCGTATTTTTACCAAACCAACCAAGCCCGGACCTACGAGCTGCTGCTCGATCATTCATCGGACCATCATCTACAAAAGTTCGGGTACGAACCTCCGTATTCAATATTTCAGGTAACTTTTCACATAAAACCTTTAGTCTTTTTTTTATCACATTATGATAATCATCACCCCAACTATATCGAGCCATTTGGCCTTTTAATGAATTTTTTGGATCAGGCTCATCACCTAAATAACTAGTTAGTAATGAAATAATAGATTTGGCGCCAGGTAAAAGAATTTCTGGATTATTCATTTTCTTAACCCTTTCTTCGGTATACCAAGACAATCCATCCATTTTCCCAGAACGAATTCGTTCAAGAGCAGCTTTCTCATCATCTAAAAATGGACTAGCATCAGTAATAGCCACTTCATCAAAACCTATTGATTTAGCAAATTCTTTTATTTGATTTTCAATATCAGCCATTATTTTTTTAACTCTTAATCAATTTTGTATTGATTAAACCGAAGTTGACAGCACACGGAGGGAACAATAAGATCATTTTTTGCGTATCATTTTATTGTTCTTAATGGAGAAAAAACAAATGGTCAAATTACGAGAATTAAGAAGAACATACGGATTTGATGAAGTGGCTATTTCTCCCGGTGTAATTACAGTCAACCCGGAAATGACCGACACTAGCTTTACAGTTGGTGAAATTTCAATAAATATTCCTATTATGGGTTCTGCTATGGATGCAGTTGCTAGTCCAAGTTTTGCTGGGGCAATGCATCAGCAAGGTGCACTCAGCGTAATGAACCTAGAGGGAGTTCACTCAAGATACGATAACCCTCAAGAAGCAATTGACGAAATTGCTCAGACGCCTAAGGCTGAAGTTACTTCTGTAATGCAAAAAATTTACTCCTCTCCACTAAGAGAAGATTTAATTGAAAAAAGAATTAAAGAAATTAAAGCTACCGGTTCTGTTTGTGCAGTCTCTGTTACACCTGCAGCGACTAAAAAATTGTCTCCACTAGCAGTTGAAGCTGGTGCAGATATCTTAGTTGTTCAATCTACTGTGACTACTGCAAGGCACTCATCTAATAGCGTCCAAGGTCTTCAATTTCCAGAATTACTAAAAATGGTTGATGTACCAATATTGGTTGGTAACTGTGTAGGGTATGAAGTGGCTATGGAAATCATGGAAACAGGGGTACACGGTGTACTCGTAGGCGTAGGACCTGGAGCTGCATGCACAACTCGTGAAGTAACTGGAGTTGGAATTCCTCAAGTTACAGCTACTATGGACTGTGCCCAAGCAAGGGATGATTATCAAAATAAAACAGGCCGTTATGTTCCAATTATTACCGATGGTGGAATTAGAACGGGTGGCGAATTATGCAAAGCTATCGCATCCGGAGCTGATGCTGTAATGATTGGGACACCATTAGCTCAATCTACTGAAGCACCCGGAAAAGGAGTCAACTGGGGAATGGCTAGTCCTCATCCTGCATTACCTAGAGGAACTAGAGTTGATGTCGGAACAAAAGGGTCTCTAGAACAACTATTTTATGGACCTTCATCAGTATCAGACGGTACACAAAACCTTATTGGAGCTCTAAAAGCATGTATGGGAATGGTTGGAGCCTTAAATATTCAGGAAATGCATGAAGCTGAAGTCATTGTAGCTCCATCGATTAAAACTGAAGGAAAACATTATCAATTAGGATTATCTTAACTTTTCAATAAATGTATAGATAAAACTCTATTGTCCTGAGATAAATCTTTAATTATGGCAGTTCTAGCATCCGGGAAATGTGTATCAGCAATTTCCAATACTTCTTCTGATTGAGATGGGTCTATTTCTATGAATATATGTCCATTATCATTTAATTTTTCTGAACAATTCCCTATTAATTGTCTAATATATTCAAGGCCATCACTACCACCATCTAAAGCTATATGAGGTTCTTTTTTTACTTCGGGCTGTAAGTGTTCTATTTGATCACTAGGAATATAAGGTGGATTTGAAACTATTACATCTACCTTCTCATCTAATACATCTAATAAATTACCCTGTTTCAGATTAATCCTGCTAAACACGTCATTCATTTTTGTATTACTTTCAGCCACATGTAACGCATCAATACTAATATCTGTAGCAATAATTTTCGCTAGCGGTAAATTCACCGCTAAAGCGATTGCTATAGCTCCACTGCCTGTTCCTACATCAACTATTTTTAAAGGGTTTTCTTTGGCTATTTTAATTACTTCATCAACCAATGTTTCTGTTTCCTGCCTAGGAATTAAAACATCAGAGGTTATTTGAAAATCAAGTGAATAAAATTCTCTAGTTCCAGTGATATAAGAAAGGGGTTCGTTAGCAAGTCTTCTTTGAACTAATTCAGCAATATCATTTTCTTGTTTACTATCTAAAATATTTTCTAAGTTAGAAAACATAGTAGCTCTATCAATCTTCAACACATGTCTTAATAAAATTTCAGCCTCTAGGCGGGAATCTGGAGAACCACTTTTCATTAACAGTTCACCTGAAATATTTAAATTATCCTTTATTTTCATAAACCTGAATTTTCTAATTTATAGGCCTGTTCTTCTTGTACTAATGCCTCAATAAACTCCAATAAATCACCATCAAGTACCTGTTCTAGGTTGTAGCTAGTCAAATTAATTCTATGATCCGTAATTCTACCTTGAGGAAAATTATAAGTTCTAACCCTTTCCGACCTATCCCCAGAACCGACCATTGATCTTCTGGAATCTGTAATTTCTTGTTGTTGTTTTTCTATCTCTTGTGCCAATAATCTAGATCTAAGAACTGCCAAAGCTTTCTCTTTATTTTTATGTTGAGATCTTTCATCCTGACAGGTTGTCACCATCCCTGAAGGAATATGGGTAATTCGAATTGCCGTAGCAACTTTCTGAACATTTTGACCACCATGACCACTTGCATGATAAACATCTATCTGAAGATCTTCAGAAGCAAGCTCCACATCCACTTCTTCAGCTTCTGGTAAAACAGCAACTGTTGCAGCAGAAGTGTGAATTCGTCCGCTAGATTCTGTAGCTGGTACACGTTGAACCCTATGAACACCACTTTCATGCTTCAATTTACTATAAGCTTGATCACCATTTACTTGAAAGGTCACCTCTTTGATACCACCAATCCCTGTTTGTTTAGTATCAATAACTTCTAATTTCCATTCTAGGCGTTGAGCTAACCTCGAATACATTCGAAACAAATTAGATGCAAAAAGACCAGCTTCTTCACCGCCTGTCCCAGCCCGTATTTCAATAATTACATTCTTATCATCATTAGGATCTGAGGGGACGAGGGCTAGCTTCAAATCTGCTTCAACTTGATCGTGTTTTATCTGTAAGGCCTCTTGTTCTTCTTTAGCCATAGCTAGCAAATCTGGGTCATTTTCATTATGAACCATATCTGTTACTTCTCGTAAATCTTCAGTTACAGATCTATATTCTCTAGCTAATTCAACAACCTCACGCATAGCTGCCTGTTCTTTGGCATATTGCTGAACTTTGGTGTAATCCATCACAACTTCTGGATCAGCTAATAATTTATCGAGTTCTTCGTATTTTTCTTCTAAAGAAGATAATCTATCTAACATAAAATTTATTCTCTTTATTTCAAGAATTTTAGTGAAGTCATATGATAACTCTCACAATAAATGAAATCCAACTGTTCAAATAATCAATTTGGAGAAAATTCAATGAAAATTACATCTATAGAGTATTTAGTATTAGATAAATCTTTCCCATTTGTCTTAGTTCATACAGATGAAGGAATAACTGGAATTGGAGAATGTTTTAGAAGACAACCAAGTATTACAAAAACAGTAATTGAAACACTATTAGCTCCATCTCTCATTGGGAAAAACCCTTTAGATACAGAAAATCGATTTAAAGATATGGCAAAAGCAGGCAATGCTCTAGAAATTGGGGGGGCAATCTGGATAGGAATTGCAGGTCTTGATATCGCACTTTGGGACATAAAAGGCAAAGCATTAAATTTACCTATACATGCTTTACTAGGAGGGAAAATTAAAGACCAAGTACCGGTTTATGCTAGTTCAATGAAAAGAGATATGACGCCGTTAGAAGAAGCAAAACGGGCCGTATCGTTAGTCGAACAAGGTTACAGTGCATATAAGTTACATAGCGCTGTACCGGGCAAAATTGACGACCCTTCGGATCAAACAATAGAAACAGTAACAGAAGTACGGAAAGCTGTTGGAGACAATGTAGACATATTGGTTGATGTAAATGGTGCTTATTCTGTACATAAAAGCATAGAAATTGGAAAGCAACTAGAAGAACTAAACGTCTTTCATTTTGAAGAACCAAGACCTCACTATGACTTGCAAGGCTTATCAGAAGTAGCAGATGCTTTAACTATTCCTATAGCTTCAGGTGAAATGATATACAGTCTTTACGAATACAGAGATTTAATAATCAAGGGTAAAGTAGACATCATTCAACCAGATATTGTTAAAACTCCAGGTTTTACTACATTTATAAAGATAGCAAATTTAGCAGAGTCATTTGGCATACCAATTACATGTCACAACACTCAACCAACAATTAGCACGGTAGCTCATGCGCATTTTGTGGCCTCATCATCGATTGTTCCTTATGCACAGGAATACAATATTGAGAACATTTCTATAAGAGACGAATATCCGATTTTAAAAGAACCTTTAAAGATTAAAAATGGATTATTAGAAGTTCCAAACGGACCAGGTCTTGGAGTTGAATTAGACATGAAAATGGTCAATAAATTAAAGGAATAAAGCTAATTAAATATTAGTACATATGTTCTGTTTTGTGCTATTCTTCTTTATTAATTAGGAGTAATACTCATGCCAAAAAGAGGACATATCGCATACGGACAAAAGCTACACGCTTACGAATTGTATGCGCGAAACTCAGCGCAAACAGACAACATACACAAAAGCATTGAAGGTCATTGGGGCAGAACACTAAGAAGCGGTGGATCTGTTGTAACAATAAGCACT
>CETB01036918.1_pt1 | contig 17817 bp, 15 predicted proteins | sample 356381 | NCBI WGS metagenome assembly CETB01 (sample SAMEA2622545, study PRJEB7988) | marine metagenome | biome: marine biome (ENVO:00000447); feature: deep chlorophyll maximum layer (ENVO:xxxxxxxx); material: "saline water (ENVO:00002010), including plankton (ENVO:xxxxxxxx)" | depth 155 m | reverse complement strand
AAGAAGGCCCCTGCAAAGAAGGCCCCTGCAAAGAAGGCTCCTGCCAAGGGTAAGGCGGGCAAAACTAGCGGGATGATCTCATTCGACGATTCTGAAGACGAAGACGACGTGTTCTAGTGTCTCTCACCACTCCGAGCAGTCTAGTTCAATAACCTGTTTTGCGAGCCCGGTTCATGGAGACAGGAACTGTGAAGTGGTTCAACTATGTGAAAGGGTATGGGTTCATTGGCCGTGAGGACGGCGATGACCTATTCGTTCACACAACAGAGGTCAATGGAAGGATCGCCGAAGGCGACATTGTAGAGTTCGAAATTGGAGAGAGCCCCAAGGGGCCCAATGCGACGAACGTCAGAAAGATCGGCGAGTCCGAAGAAGAGTGAAGTAGGCTCTTTCGACAAGTTGCTCCTGGTCCAGTTCTCACTCCTCCTCTGTGCTGGACTTCTCCCAATTGAGGACTATCGACCCGTTGGAGCTTATCGCTAGAACCGGGGACCACTTGCTGAAGTCGACGGTTCTGTTTTCCACAATCATCTCTTTGAGGTTGTACATCATGTTGGGTTCCAACCTTATTCCGAAGAGTGCTTCTTCTGATTCGAATAACGGGGATACACGGGGCCGAGGTGAGGGTTCGCCTTCCTCTTTCTCGGTCGTTAACGCTTCCTGCGGAGCCTCTAACGGTGGTTCCTCTTCCTCACTGACCTCTACTGGATTTTCTTGGGATTTGCTGGGCTCGGAAGAAGGATCCGATAGGCCGACGTTTGAGGCGATTGGTGCAGCTCCCTCGATCGTGCTCCCAATCTGCAGGCCCCCTCGTGAGGCATAGAGGACTGCCTGGCCAATGAGTGTCAGTGCTGCTAGGAAAAGCATCAGGACCATTACCAGTCCCCCTTGCTCGGCTCCTGTGTAGATGAGGCCAGACGGCATGCCAACTAGGCTGATCATCCTCCTCCATCCGTGATCCCTGCCGAAACCGACCACAACGTGGTGCAATGAGAGAAGCACTATCGAAACCCCGAATGCGAAGTCGACGCCAATGTGCCCTGAGTATGGGTACATAGCGATCAGTAAGAATGCGGAGCCAAACATCCCGAAATCCTTCTCCACGTCGAATGGCTCTGATTCGGATGTGCTCGCAATAGGAATCCGGACCTCTGAACCATAGGGGTCCATCCTATGCCAAGATATTCCAACCATAGCAATGCCAACTGCAATGGGCCAAAGGAGGGCTTCTTCGGAGGCAAATCCAAGATCACCTCGCAACCATGACTCTAGAGTCACTGTCTGGACCAAAACGGAGCCGTGAAGGACTGCTGGGGTGCCGTTCCTGAGGGCGTCAAACCCGGCCACCAATGAAGAAATGAAAGGCAATGCCCCGCTAATTCCTCCCGATATAAGTAAGAAGGCGTATCCATAACCCCTCGAAGCAAGGCCCAGATATGCATCGTTTCCAGTGTCCCTTTCTTCGAACATGGAGTTCTGCAAGAGAGAGCCGTTCTGGAACATGAAGTACTGAAAAAAGCCAGCCAAACCGCCGACGATCCTTGCATAGTCTGAGCCTTGGCCGACGTTGAGATACTGGAATAGCTCTAGAGAGGCCCAGAACCATGCTAGAGGAGATATCCAGAACCAATTTACAACACCTTGCCTCCAAGCTCCTGCGGTGAGGACTGCAACGATGACTATGGGTGCGGTCTGAGGGTCTGGTAGAAGGAATGCAACGGCGAGTAACAAGGCCACTGCGGGTCCAAAGAGCTGCTCTGGACCGTATCTTGATCCACCCTCGCGAGCTCTCTCGGACGGGAGGTGGAGAGTTACTGAGGCCGGGATGGAAACGAGTAGCAGGGAAACCCAACGAGGGGTATCGAACAGAAGGATGTCTGTCGTATCTCCAAGGTATGTGAGTTCGGAAAGAAGGGGCCAAATCAGGTCCGATTCGATCCTCAGAGATTCGAAGAATGAGGCATAGATCACGGCGAAAACAGGCAGAGTCATGAGAACCGGTGTGGAAACATGCTTTGCGGCCCTCTGAACAGCGATAGCGAAAACCGGCAGAGCCAGAAGACCCCCTGAAGAGTCCGTCATACCGATGACAAGGAGCCCTAATAGAGTCAGAGTGCCGAAGTTTCGAGCCTCCTGTGATAGGTCGAGCAGGGTCTTCAAGCGGAAGTTGACCAAGGCGGGTGCAGAGATGATGATCAAGTCCCTTACTACCCTGGCCCATAGTTCGGCATCCTCCTCAAAGATAATGATGGCTGAGACCATGGAGACGAAGAAGAGGTAGGTAATGCCCGCCAGCCTCTCGAATGGCGTTGTCCTGAATAAGGCCCCTCCCTCTATTGTCAGAAGTGCTGCTAGCAATGCGGAGCAAGCCAAAGTGATCGAAATAATTTCTGTGGACTGGTTCTCTGAGGATTCCGCCAAGTGTAGACAGTTGTTTAGTAGGAAAGCTAGTACGAGTAGGAGTATACTCGCCATTTCTGGTCTGAGAATCAGGCTTTCCCCTTCTACGCGCCACCTGTGACAAATCGCAAACAATCCGAAAGCGAGTAGGAGAGGAAGTATCCTGATCACTGGTTCCAAGTCAGACTCACCGATAGTTAGCAGGTTAGACAAAACCAAGGGAGATGCCGTTAGAATGAGATGGCTAAGGTCCGAAGACCATTCCAGATTGGAGCCATCTTCAAATCTAGAGCATAGGTACTCGTTGATCTGGTGTAGAGAGGCCAATGAGATAATTATCAGGAAAAGAGGGCTAGCCTCCTCAAGAAGTTCCAAATTTAGCGATGCCAGTACCAAGAGGATGGGTGGGCCCTCGTAAATCCTCAACCTACCCCTCGATTGGGCCCAGATACCAAGGGCGAGCAACGAGGGGAAGAGAACCAAGGAGAGCCCATCGACGATGCCGAGTTCGAAGGAGCCGAACTCGAGGATGTTTCCTTCCTTGCCTGTCCCGATGAATGAGGATACTGTCCATGATGCGACCATGGCGATGTATGTTGCCCTGACAACCCAGTCCCGTGCCTGCGGACGTGTCTCCAAATAGACAAAGGCAAGAATGCCGACTGACCATGCCACCATGGCAGCCTCATCGGAGAGGAGTGCCAGTGCTAGTGCCAGACCAACTGGCATTGCAGGAGTCCTCTGCATCGTCGTGGGTGCAAACCAACCCACAAGAAGGGCGACCCAAAGCCAGAAGGTGAGTCCGAATGGGTGTTCGGAGACGCCGTGTCCAGCGATAAAGAACTGAGTCTTATCCGCAGCTAGAATCTGGCAGAACAGAATAGCGGCGACAACCGCTCCGGAGCCGTTCTCGATCATTTTCTTTGACAGACTACGGTCGGTGGCAGTGATCCCAATGATCACCACGGCCGGGACCAGGAGGCCCGCATGCTCAGTCTCTCCCCAAGAGCTGAGTGCCATGAATATCGGGAGGCCAACTGCTGCACCCGAAGAAATCAGGTACAGAATCGCTCGGTCTAGCCTCAGAGAGTAAAGAATTGCAGATCCGGAGAGAAGAACTACTGAGAGGGTAATGAAAGTCTCCATCTCCCCCCTGGAGTATTCCAGCCAAATCTTAACCCCGCTGAACAGAACAGCAAGAGGAGCAAGGACCACGACAGTCCGTGGAAGTGTTCCCAGAGAATGCCGTCGAATAGACCGTGTGCTTATCTCCATGACAACAAGTATCCCAATGGTCTGCAATGCTGCAAGCCACACCGGCATCCACACATCTCCATCTTGGATATCTATCCACCCCATCTCGGGGCCAGCATAGAAAACGGCGAATCGGGAGAGCCAAACAGCAGAGAGTGCCCCCATCAGAACCCCTATGGCACCTCCGTACTCCTCTATCGGATTCTCTGCCCTGTCAGGACCCATCTGGTGCCTGAACCACTCGTGCAAACCAATTACCGAGAGTGCCGTGGCCCCAGTAATGACTCCCAGAGTCAGAAAGGAGTAGTCGTCGTTGACATTCACTACCGTGACGTACCATATCGCATAGGCCAGCATCAGACCACCAGCTACCAACGATGCGTATAGGCCGACCACCGAAGCGTCGTATTCTGAACGTAGGACTGTGTTTTCTGGGGTCTGACTCATACCCTTTGTTGGGCCTAATGGGCTTTCTACTTAGTGCCGGAACGGGGTTTTTTCGACCTCCTTGGGCTAGGAGAAGGCTTGAAGTCGGGACTGTGGTGGCGAGAGTGCTACGGGACTGTAGCTCAGCTGGGAGAGCGCCGCACTGAAGATGCGGAGGCCGCTGGTTCAAGTCCGGCCAGTCCCACCATCAACTCGCGTCTGAGAGGATTTCGGACTGTAGTTTGTGTAACTTTGCTATTCCTGACTGGGCTGCGTCTATCAGTGAATCGAGCTCAGATCTGGAATAAGTTGCCTCTTCCCCGGTGCCTTGCACCTCAACGAATTCCCCCGAGCTAATCATCACGACGTTCATGTCCACGTCGGCATTGCTGTCGAGGACGTAATCTAAGTCGGTCCGGATCTCACCATCGACCATACCGACGCTGAGCGCGGCAACGTCGTTTGGCATCACGGAAGCCTCATGAGAAGTCATCTCTTCCTTGCTCAGAGTTTCCTGCTTCGCACCTTTTCTGATCTGTTCCCTAGTCAGTCTCCTGTCCTTGGGAATGCACTCTCCCGAGGAGATGAGCCTCCTAACTGCCAGCCTTAGTGCGATGTTGGCTGCAGTGATAGATGCACATCTGGTGCCTCCATCGGCATTCAGGATATCGCAGTCTACGGTGAGAGCGACTGGACCGAGTTCCTCTAGGTCGACCGCGCCCCTCAGAGAGCGAGCTATCAGCCTCTCAATCTCCATCGTCCGACCCTTCGCACCGCTCCTCTCCCTCCTGAACCTAGTATCTGTAGAACCGGGTAGCAACGAGTATTCAGCATGCACCCAACCCCTGTCCGAGTCCCTAGGGAACCACCTTGGGAGTGATGGTGCCCTGGTAACGCATACCAGGACCTGAGTGTCCCCCTGACTGTACAAGAGGGAAGACAGGGCATTCGGAGTGAAGTCCATCTTGACCTCGATTTCCCTTATCTCGTCATTGCCCCTGTCTGAGCTTCCCACTCCCGTCTTCATCTTCGCCATGGGCATCCGAAACAAGACCCTCGGATGAATCATTCGCGTCTGGCGTGAGGGGGCCTGTATGAGTTAACAACCTCTGGATCTGTCGTGATGTATGGACCACCAATCAGATCTACACAGTATGGAACTGCATCAAAGACGGAGTCCAGTATCTCTCGAATCGACCGAGGGGAGCCAGGCAGATTGATCACGAGCGATGATCCACGGATCCCAGCCGTCTGTCTGGAGAGAATTGCCGTGGGAACGTGCTGCATCGAAACGGCCCTCATCTGCTCCCCGAAACCCGGGAGGATCCTTTCGCACACAGTCTCTGTTGCCTCCGGGGTCACGTCCCTAGGTGAAGGTCCGGTCCCCCCGGTAGTTACCACCACTGAACACCCATGGTTGTCGATCAGGTCAATTAGGGCTGCCTCTATCGAATCCCTGTCGTCTTCCACCAGCCTCCTTTCGACCTCCCAGCGGGAAGTCAGTGCCTCTTCGAGAAAACCCTCGATTGCAGGGCCGCTGAGATCCTCGTACTCTCCCTTGCTCGCTCGGTCGGAAGCCGTTAGCACACCGAATATGCACGTCTCTGGATTGGTCATTGCCAATCCGTGAGGGTATCCAGAGAAAACGCCGTCGGTGGTCCTCGAATTCCATGGGCACGTTCAAAGACCGCCGATTCGAAGGGCCATCTCCGGAGGTAATGAGGTGCCGAGTCTTCCCCAACACGCACTGACAATCGTTTCCCTAGCAACGTCGTGTCTGGTGCATTTCTGCCCTAATGAGTCGTTGGTTGAAATAGTCTCGTCGCCCAATCTCTGATACGGGTGAGAGTGATGAGTGACCTGACAACATACGCAAACCAGATAGAAGTAGTGAAACAAGAGTGCCCAGAGGCTAATGATGAGGAAATAGGGAAGGAGTTCCAGAGATACGAGCGAGACTTCCTCATCCCTCCAGAGGATGCCCTTAGGTCCGTAATCAGAAAGTTCCAGGCGGCAACCGGTGTCGAGGTGACAACGGGAACAACAGCCCCTGTGCGTGAGGAGAAGAAGGTTGAGAGGTTCTCGGAACTTGGATCAGAAGATAGGAATGTCTCGATAGAGGTGGCAGTTGTGTCTTACACTCCCAAGACGCAGATGGTAAGGGGTGAAGAGAGGAATATTGCCTTCGGTTGGATGGAGGACAACCCATGGGAAGCAGGCTCAGAGAGGGTTCGCTGGGACTTCACGGACTGGGGGAACAAGGCAGAGGCCATGGTTCCCGGTTCCGTTGTCAGGCTAGAGGGGGCGTCGGTGAATGAGTGGAACGACAAGAGGTCTCTGAATATCAATAGAACCACTAGGGTAACCGTCCTGAAGGAGGGAGGGGGGTCTGCCCCTCCCACGAGCAACGACCCTATGACCATCGCTAGAGCGTCAGAGGTGGGGGGATTCGTCAACGTAGTAGCCAGGGTAATGGCAGCAAAGCCAGATGTGATAGTCAGGAAGGATGGGAGCGGGGAGATCAACGTAGTGCGTGGGAGAATATCCGATCCCTCAGGAAGCATAGGCTTCCTTTCCTGGAAGGAGTTCGATCACGAGGAGGGTTCTCTAGTCAAGATTGTTGGAGCTTCTGTCAGGAAGTTCCGCGAGACCCCAGAAATCCAGATCAACGACGGGACCGTAATAGAGGCCTATCATGACACGTCTTTCCCGGAGTTAAGCGATCTGGCGGAGTCCGAGAAGGTTAGCATAGCCGACCTAAGGAACGGAATGAGGGATGTCTCAATAACGCTTCAGGTTGAGAGCTGGGAACAAAGGACTTTCGAGAACAAGGATGGCGAGTCAAAGGTTGTGAGGAGTGGTGATGTCATGGACCCCAGCGGTAGATGCAGGCTCACTGCTTGGTGCGACTTCGACCCGAGTCCTGGAGACATACTCAGGATCGAAGATGCGAGGGTCACTTTCTGGCAGGGATCTCCCGATCTGGTGATAGACAATTCGGACCAAGTGGAAATCATCTCCGACTCTCCATGGGAGAAGATTGACCCCGAGAACCACTGGGTTGAAGTTGATTTGACCGAACTAGTTGGTGGAGGATCACGTAGGGGAGTCTCAACTTCAGGCAAGATCGTGATGATCAGGCCTGATTCGGGAATAATCGAGAGGTGTCCAGAATGTAGGAGGGTTCTGAGGGATGGTTCCTGTTCAGAACATGGATCTCAGATAGGAGAGGAAGATCTTAGGCTTCGATTTGTATTGGACAACGGAGTAAGTAATGCGAGTCTAATTCTGGGAAGAGAGGCTGCGGAATCTTTTCTAGAAATTAGCATGGGAGGAGTTAAGGATGAAGTTTCCAATTCTGGAAAGGAAGTCTTTGTTTCTGATCTGAAAAATCGGGTTCTTGCCAAGACTGTGGAAATACATGGTAGATGCTTGGTTGATGACCAAGGTGCAATGTTGATTGCTGAAAGGGCAGAGTTGTTGAAGGCGAAACCAGAAGAAGAAGCCAAGGAAGTAATGCAGAGATGGGGGGTGGCAATATGATGAATTCAACTGGCCTGAGAGTGGGAAGGCAGAGTGCTATTCGCATTTTTGCCCAGGAGTACTCGGAGTCCTCCCTAATTGAGAGGGGTGTTGGAGAGTTTGCTCCTAGTTTTGTCATAACCAAGTTGGGTGCAAAAGTGAACAGATGCCTTGTATGCGGAGGTCTCGAAAGAATGGAAAGAAGAGATGGGGAGTCCGGCCCATTCTACACTGGTCAACTAAGGGATCCTTCCGGAACTCATTTCTTCAACGTAGCTCCTTTTCACCCAGAACTTCATCCCGATGCGGAGGAGCTTCTAGCAAGATTTGAGACTGGAGAGTCGATTATTGTCTCAATGGTGGGTAGGCAACAATACAGAGAATCCGAAGATGGTGGAATCTTCACATCAATAAGGGCTGAAAGCTTCACAGAAGTGGGAATAGAGGACTACAAGTCATGGATGGTGGATGCTGCGGACGCCACACTGAGGAGGCTCGATGCTTACGACTCATCACAAGGAGAGGAGTTGACGGAGGAGTCATTGAGAAAGGCCGGTGTCCCTGAAGATTTAGTTGACGGGATGATCAAGTCGAAGGAGCACTACTCCGAGTTCGACACAGAGGCATACAGAGTCTGGATCCTCAAATCTTTTTCCAGGGCCCTCGGAGCTTCCGAGGAAGACTTGGAACCAGTGACGATAGAGGCTGCCCCCGTAGAACCGAACGAGGTGCAGACTGTCGATGGTGCAGAGCCAAGAGAGGTCGTACTGGGAATACTGAGCTCCAATGGGGGAGAGTTGGTCGAGTACGAGGCGCTAGTCGGGGCCTGCGTCTCCGCGGGGTCCTCCAGAGAGGATGCTGAGGATGCCATAATGAGTCTCAAGGACGACAGCATGGAGATTACGGAGCCACGTTTCGGATTCTTCTCTATTTCTGATGAGGTTTGAAGGAAAGGGGACTAATCTCTGGTTTCCTCCAATGAGGAGAGTTTCGATCTAATCCTCTGTATGGTTGACTCTGTGTCCTCGGTCAACGGTGTGGAATGCTCGCCAGAGACCATTGCGGCCCCCTTCACCTCTGCGATGTTTGTAGCGACCATCAAAACCCTGTGCCTCACGAACTGTTCCTCGATTGGCCACCCCCTCCTATCGGCCAGCCTCATTAGCAGGTCCTTCTCCGAATCACTCCAAGACCCCCCGTGACCCCTTAGGATGGTCCCGACCATTCTCTCAAGGTCTCCCACTCGGGCGTGTATCGTGAGTAGATCCCCTTGGACATGGCCGGGTTGGTTGTCGATCCCGATTAGGATGGAGTCTCCGGCGTCCTCCAGCAGTGCATCTGCTGGTATGGCCTGGAAATCCTCGATGGGGATCTCAATGGATTTTGGGACCTCGTCCTCGGGCTCGATATTCTGGAATGCGGTTGTCTGGATTCCATTCCTCTTCAGGCTGCGCTTGATCCTTCCCCATCCCTTCATCTGGCTCGTGAGGACCCCCGCGACCCTGCCCATCAGTACTGTCCTGTTTCCTGTGAGCTCTAGCTCTAGCTTCTTGCACATCTCGTGCAAGTCATCCCTGTTCATCTCGGCTAGGTTCTCTATCGTCATCCTCCTCGAGTCATAGTTCAGATGCAGCCACAGACGCTGACGCCTCTCCTTGTGTGAGCCCGATGACTTGATTCCGAACACCTTGAGGACGTCTCCCATCTCTTTGTGAGACATCGACTGTATCCCCTCCCAAGACAGGTCCAGTTCAGACAGAACCAGATTGGAAATCAGTCTGGCCCTTAGAACCTCTACGGATCCTGACTTCAAGATTCCACTTTCCTCCGCTCTCTCCCTCAGACTCTGAAGCCTGTCTGTGTAGAGAGTGCTCAGCAAATCTGTGTCCACCCTCATGGTAACACCAGCGTCTCGTGATGCCACCTTAGTTATCGATTGCCCCATTATCGTTGTCGAGGAGTGGGTTTCGAATCTGAACCGGCCACGCGAATGGACTAGAGGAATGGGGGTGCGTCCTCGTCCGTTGGATGGTCTCTGGGAACCTCTCTGGAGGACTCCTTGACCATGGTTCCCCAATCTATCATAAGGGCGACTATCGCTCTCTGATACTCGCTAATCGCCACCAGCCTCTCCAGTGACAGGGTCTTCCTACCGTCTTTGGACAAGGCCTCCATACGGACTTCGACACGGACTTCGTCATGGTATATCTCGCCGTCGGGATCGTGACAAGCCTGCTCCAGGACCAGGTCGCGGTTCTCCTCTGCCTGCCTTAGTATGGCTCCTACCTGTCGGTGCCTGACCTCCAACCCAATGCAGTCGTGCATTGACGGATCAACATCCCCCATGACCCTGCTCTGAACCCAAAGGACGGTGTTTCCCTCTGGCTCTGTTAGCTTAGAGGACAGAGCATTAGGGAAACCGATCCTGGAGACTACTGCGATTAGATCCGAGAAGGGGGGTGGAATGAAGTGCGGAGCCCCCCTAACCTTGGGTTGGGACATCAACGTGTGTCTCCTCTCTGTCTGGCCGGTCTGCTCGTATTCGGACCTAGAGGAGACGAAGCCGTCGATCTCACCCTTCTCCAGCATGCCGGCCAACCAAGTTCCCCTTTCCTCAGAGTCAAGGGGCTTGGATTCTGGAACACCAGCTACCTGTTCGGAACGGAGTACCTGAAGATCAGGTCGTGCCCTGAGAAGCTGTCTGCGGATTAGTTCCGAGTCTGAGACAACTATGGCGGACCTAGGTTGGTACATCAGTCGGTTCGGCGAAACTAGTACGAGGTTTGGCCTTCTGGGGGTTCTGGCCCCGTTGACTTTGCAGCCCTTCTCAGCTATCTCAACGTCCCTGCCAATGACTTCAATGGCGGGAACGGCTAGCAGGTCTATGTCCCCTTCAGACAGTAAGTCCAGGCCGGATGAGATGTCATTTACGGAGTTGACGGAGTGCGCGATGCCCTCCAGGTCAGCTGTATCCAAGTGATTTGACACCTGTGTAGACACTTTCGACGAAGAAGAGTCCAGTGCCCCGACTATCAGCCTGTTTTCCATCGCATCCACCTCAAGGGAGGGGGCACTCCTCATGCCCATTCTGAGCGGCGTGCGCACCCGTTGATATATGCGACCCCTAGGCTGGTTACACCATGGAAGCGGAGAAAATCGAGTCGGTGGACCTTGATTCTCTGAAGAACCTGGTCGAGGAGTCGATAGAGGATTTGGTTATGGAGAAAATGAGCTCTCCTCTCGATCGACCAATAATGTCGATTGCTAGGGAGGTTCTTCTAGGAGGGGGCAAAAGGTACCGCCCAATATTGGTAATCACTTCCTACAAGGCCTCAGGGGGGTTTGACTACAGGGAGGCCTTGGATCTGGCTTTGTCCTCAGAGCTAATCCACACTGCCACTTTAGTCCACGATGACGTCTACGATCAATCAAAGATGCGTAGAGGCAAGCCCACGATACACTCCTCTCACGGCATCTCGCATGCCATAATTGCAGGGGACTACCTATTCTCTCTAGGATTCGAATTCGGGGCGAAGTACGACGAGAGAGTGATAGGGAGAGTTAGGGACTCTTGTGCCGGAATTGCATCTGGAGAGATACTGCAGTTCGAGCACATCCACGACCTAAACACTAGACCTGAGGACTACTACGCCATAATTGACGGGAAGACGGCTGGGCCCTTCGCCTCTGGTTGCTCGAGTGCAGCGATGGTTGCGGGTGCCAGCGAGGAGGTCGTGGATTCTCTATGGGGATACGGAATGGAGCTAGGTAGGGCCTTCCAACTAGTTGATGACATCCTAGACCTGGAAGGAGACGAGAGGATTGGCAAACCCAGGGGGGCTGATGTCCACGAGGGCAAGATGACTCTACCCATAATTTACGCCTTGACGATGCTCCATGGAGAGGACAGGGAGCATCTAGAGGATGTGCTGACAAACTTCGGCAACGATAGGTTACATGAATTGGTCCAACTTCTGGAGAGAGCCGGATCCTTCGAGTATTCCCGAGTATTGATCTCCAATCATGTCGGGAGGGCTTTGGAGCACCTAGAGTCTCTGCCCGAGACAGAAGAGAAGGCGCTGTTGAGTGAGATGGCACTAATCTCGGAGGCTAGAACGAACTAACGGAGGACCCCACTTGTCCGAGGATAAGTACTGGGATGCAATCATTATTGGAGGGGGTCCTGCTGGGAGTACCACTGCAAGGTATGCAGCAGAAGGTGGCCTTAGCGTATTGGTAGTGGATGGGAGGGATCCCATTGGATCCCCCCTTCAATGCGGTGAATTGGTCCCTACCAATGAGGAGATGAGTCGGCTTTGCCCTGACGTTCCAGAGGTAGACGACCTGTTCAGGACTCCAGATGAGGCCATCTCCAGTACATCAGGCAAGATGAGGATAGTAAAGCCAAACGGCAAAGGGATGGATTTCAACTTTGAGGGGGTAGTGCTGGACAGAGTAGCTCATGATGAGGCCTTGGTCGACCTTGCCGCATCAAGAGGTGCGGAGTTTCTTCTTGGAAGTCGAGTCAAGAGTGTGGACGGTGAGACCGTCCTCCTCTCAGACGGGACGGTTCTGAAGGGCAAGATCATAGTGGGTGCTGGAGGGTACAATGACCCTCTAAGAAAGAAGTACTGGGATGAGAAGTCACTGAACATACCTGTAAAATTTGCACTGAAACAAGGCAACCACACTGATGCATTGGAGTTGCACTTCGGGTCTGTTGCCCCGGGCGGATATGCTTGGGTTTTTCCGAAAGAGGGAGTTTCCAACATAGGGTTGGGTGTCCAGAGGAAGATGTCAGGAGGAAGAAGCCTAGAGTCGTACGCCAACGAGTTCATCGGACGTTTTGAGGGAGACGAGCAATTCAGGGGAGCAGGGTATCTGCCAATGTCCGGAACTATCGGGGAATTTGTCAAGGGCAACTACGTCCTAGTCGGAGACTCGGCTGGAATGGTGCTGCCGTCGAATGGAGCAGGGATAACTATCGCAATGATTGGAGGCAGAATCGCTGGCGAGGTGATATCTGAGCACATCAATGACGGAGTAGATCTGCAGGAGTATGAGAGAAGGTGGGAGTCGCAAATGGGGAGAGTGATGAGAAACTCGAAGAGGGCCTTCAGAATAGGAAGCATGATTTTCAGATTCCCTGATTGGTTCTTGAACATGGCATTCAATCCCCTGACAAAAGGATTCATCTGGAGAGCAGTGACCTGCAAGAAGATGTTCTGGATATTCTAGGGCGAACGGGCTGACCAGATGGTCGCCATTCCGGGGAACACGACTCGAGCATTGACGTCGACAAAACCGGTATTCTCCAACATTGAGACGTAATCTCTGGTAGTCCCGAACTCTGAGTAGGTCTTAGTTAGCCACTTCCATGGATGATCCCTCTTTCCGCATACAAGTCTAGCGTAACTGCCAACCCATACTCTCATCCACAATACACCAAGAACTCCGTGAAACCAGTTCATCTTAGCCGGATCCACGATTATAATGGGAGCACCTGGCTTGAGAACCCTCAGGGCCTCGGAGAGTCCTGCCCTCTTGTCATACCAGTCCCTGAACGAAAATAGGGAGCAAATGGCATCGAAAGACCCGTCTTCGAATGGGAGATTCTCGGCTGTGGCCTCAACGAACTCTGCTGGCGAATCTCCACGTTCTGCCCTTGCGGAGTTCACCCTGTTTTCCGCCGCTGAGAGCATCTCAGGTATCGGGTCAAGACATACCAGTTCCCCTCCGGCTACATCCTCTGCGAAACTACCGGGACCGCAACCGATCTCGAGAACTCGGCCCTGAGGCAACATCCCCCTTACCATTCTCCTCCATCTGGATACCTGCCCGAGGGTGGCGAATCTGTTTATTTTGTCATAGACCGGAATGGTTGCCATGAGATTTCGCTGGAGTTCGTCCCACTCCTCTCCCGCCATCCCCTGCGCGTCCATGCATCTACCTCAGAGAAGGACATATTTGGAGGATTCCCGATGGAGTTCTTTGACCGTACTGAACTAGTGGAATTCGCGTGGTTATCATCATAAACTCCTCATTGGTCGCCAATGCACCGTAGGTGCATAGAAATGGGACGAGAAGAAGTTCTACGAGCGATAAGGCAGGCAGAAAGCGAGGCAAAGAAGACCATTGCAGATGCGGAGTCTGAAGCCGCGGAAATCATTTCCAAAGCGAGGCTCGCAGCCACAGAGATTGTCCAGGAAGGCAGGACTGACTCGGAAGCGAGTGCACAGAACATGATTGCAGAAGCAAGGACTGCGGCAGAGAGCGAGGCGCACAAGGTCTCCAAGGAGGGAGACTCGACTATAGGCTCCATCCACGATGGTGGGGAAGGCAGCAGGGAAGAGGCAGTGAATACCGTCTTGGATGCATTCAGGTCCTAATTTCAGAGGAATTACATGTCACAAGTTAACACTCAGCAGATGGGCCGTATGGTCGCTGCTGGGGGCAAGGATAGGCTCGGCGAGGCAGTGGAGATACTGGCTCGTCTGGGATCCTTGCACATCATTGACTATGACGGAGGGGAGGACGGTTTCTCACTTGGATCTCCTGAGGAGAGCTCGGAAGAGGTCGGAAGAGACCTGGTCAAGGCCAGAGCGGCTGCGTCTGTGGTTAAGGCATCTGGTCCAGAGATGCCCGTACCAGCAGCACCTGTGAGAGAATCACTTGGAAACGACCTCCCAGGAAAGATAGACGAGGTTCTGAACGACAGCTCTAGAATAGATGACTTGGAGAATGAGATCTCTTCCCTCATGGAAGAGGAGGAAGCGCTCTCACTTGTTTCCCCACTGGGAGTAGACCTAGAGCTTCTGAGTGGTTTCGAGGCGATAACAACCTTCGTTGGAACCGTGGAAAATATCGCAGAGGCTAGGGAAGTTGCTAATCATGGACTAATTATCGAAGGTAATGACGGGAAGGGACTTGTAGCAGTATTCGTAAGAAATGACGATGCTGGACAGACATCTGTCAAACTGGAGAAGGCGGGATTTGAGTCAGTCCAGATTCCAGAAGGGGAAGGCTCGGCATCTGATAGGCTATCAGAAGTCAGAAGGGCAAAGGGATCTTTGGAAGGGGAGAAGTACGATCTGGAGAAGAGGATCGAGGAATGGAGCAAGGCGAACGGCCAGATGCTCCTGTGTGGACTGGAGGTCTTGGAGAGAGATCACGACGTGTTGACAGCACCAGTTAGAATAGCGGTCTCAGAACACGCCTTTGTCATCGATGGTTGGGTTCCAATGGGCAGTTCCGAAGATGTTCAGAGAGCCCTGAATGACGTATGCCTTTACACTGAAGTAACTCCCTTCGAGATGGAAGCAGGCGGAGGGGGGCACGGGCACTCGGACCACCACCATAGTCAGAAGATGCCCCCCATTGCATTCCACGAAAGGAGCTCCAGCAGACCAATGGAGCTTCTCACAGATGCAGTTGGAAGGCCTGCATACGGTAGAATAGACCCGACCATCTTCATGTTCGTAACTTATCCAATTTTCTTTGGAATGATGCTCGGCGACATGGCATACGGGCTCGTTACAATGGGACTTGGTGCACTGCTAATGAGCAAGGCGGGCACTAACGAGATGCTGAAGCTAGGAGGTAAATTCCTGACATACATTGGATTCGGTACCGTCTTCTTCGGTTACCTGTACGCAGAGTTTGCAGGTTGGGAGATTTTCCCCCACTACCACCACAACCCTGCAGAGGCGCTGCAGATGCTATATCCAGCAATTCCCGATGGAGCCTATCACGTATGGCATGCTTCCCTTCCGCTGGGTATAGAGTTGGCTTTCCCGTTTCATCGAGTGGTAATGGTCGATGACCATGGGAATCTTGAACACCTAATTCTACTCACAATTTACCTAGGAGTCATTCACGTATTCCTGGGACTTGCAATAGGCTTCAGAGACATTATGCTCTATGGGAATGGACATGGAGGATTCGGTTTCGTCTGTGCATTCTTTGAGAAGGGAGCATGGATGATCCTACTAGTTGGAGGATTCATGTTCGCCTATGGCTTCATCGGACCAGCCGACTGGATGATGGAGCCAGGTGCAGCGATAGTAGTTTCAGCGACTGTGATGCTGATGTGGACTCTGTACAAGTACCATGGAGTGCCGTTTCCGATTAATATTGGACTTGCCCCTATAGAAGCAGTTGGCATGATGCCGACCGTGATATCTTATGTCAGATTATTCGCAGTTGGTGTTGTGGGAGTAAAAATTGCAGAAACTGGAAATTCCATGCTATTCGACAAAATTAGCTTTGACGAGCCCCTGATGGCAATCGCACTCGTGATTGGTTGGTTGGCGGTTCAGTTCTTCGCATGGGGGCTGGGGGTTTTCAGCCCGAACATTCACGCGGCCAGATTACACTTTGTGGAGTGGATGAGGCAGTACTATGACTCAAGTGGGGAGGCTTTCAACCCATTCGGCCTTCGAACACAATACGTGGAGGTTGACTAAATCAGATTCCAAGCCTAGGCTTGAAAAAATAAGGAGGAAAAAGAATGAACAACAAAAATATGATGAGAGTGATGAGCATAATGATGGTTTTGCTAGCAGTTGTAATGGTGGCAAGTGGCGTGCAGGCTCAGGCTGAACACAATGGAAACACTGAGATAGCATACGCTAAGCTTGGTGCCGGAATTGCATTGGGTTTAGCTGGTGTCGGAACTGGACTAAGCCAAGGGCCAATTGGAGCAGCAGCAGTGGGAATGATTGCCGAGGATTCGAGCAAGTTCGTAACTGGGCTGATCTTCACAGCTCTACCAGAGACCATCGTACTGTTTGGATTCCTTGCACTGTTCCTGCTCTGAGCAGAGTGCGAAGACCAAATTTGGTACTATAGAGGTGAGAAGATGACACTGGATGCGTTAGCAGCTGAGATTGCCGACCAAGCAAGAGCGGAGGCTGCGAAAATTGTCGATGCTGCACAAGCCGAAGCACAAAGAATTGAGGAAGAGGCTCAGAAAGAGGTGGCTGAAGCAACCTCTGTTTCTTCTACGAAAGCTGAAAGGGAGAGTGCTCAATTGTCTGTGGAAGTGGTTGCCTCTGCTAGGCAAGCAAACCAGAAGAGGGCGCTGATCGCACAGAGAAAGGAGCTGGACGCTACTTGGGAATCTGTGAAAGAGGAAGTTAGATCTCCGAAGATGAAGGGGAGGAAGGGGATCCTTGACTCCTTGGTAAAGGAAGCCAGTTCCTCAAAGTCTGGGATGATAATGCGGCCCGTCACCTCTGACAGGGCGACCCTATCCAAGAGTGGTTTCACAATGGGTGAGGACATAGAAGGGCTAGGGGGATTCGTTCTGGAATCCAAGGATGGTTCAACTGTCCTAGACTACAGATTTGACTTCCGCCTTGAAGCGGCATGGAAGGATAATCTCGGGGAAGTAAACAAAATCCTATTCGGAGAAAGGTGAGGGAAGGATGGCAAGGGCGCTGAACGGTCGTTCAAATCTGTACAATGCTTCTGCGCGAGCCAAGGCTCGCAAGGCTTCATTGATTGACACGACAAGGATGCGTCAGCTTGTTCAACAGGGCCCCGAATCAATTGGTGCCAGCATTGGGGAGATGGGTTACAGGACCGAGATGGACATCTATGGCTCTAGGATGAGTGGTGCGGATGCTATCGAAGCAGCCCTTTTCCACAATCTGGACAATGACCTAGCAGGAGTACTGAAGTTCTGCCAGGGGCATCTGAAGTCACTAGTTGCGATATACGTAGAAAGGTTCGACTACGAGAAAGCCAAGACGGTTCTTAGGGCCGTAAACGGTGGAGCATCGGACAAGGTAATAGAGGAGCAGATTCTCCCATCGGAAAACCCCAGAAATTCCTCTTGGTTGAATATCGTGAGAAACACAGAAGGACTACAGGAAGCTGTAGAAGCGATGTCCGGAACATCCTGGGGCAGAACTCTATCCAAACTAGATTCCGATGCCAAGCTAGAGGACATGGAGAACGCTCTAGATTTGCAGTACTTCTCTGATGCACTAAAGGCAGTGAGGGGGAGAGACGGCGGACCGAGACTGCGAAGGTACCTTAGAATGGAAATAGACCACAGGAACATAATCAATGAGTTCAGGGCAATTAGGATGGAAATGCCAGTAGAGAAGAGGCAATCGATGCTCATCCCGGGTGGAAAGATAGATCCTGGGACCATGCGACAGGCCTGTCAAGCTGAGACTGACGAAGAGCTGTTGGAAACCCTCCGAA
>CETB01019402.1_pt1 | contig 17850 bp, 20 predicted proteins | sample 356381 | NCBI WGS metagenome assembly CETB01 (sample SAMEA2622545, study PRJEB7988) | marine metagenome | biome: marine biome (ENVO:00000447); feature: deep chlorophyll maximum layer (ENVO:xxxxxxxx); material: "saline water (ENVO:00002010), including plankton (ENVO:xxxxxxxx)" | depth 155 m | reverse complement strand
GTAAAAAACTAATCCATCGTTATTGTATAAATTTAATTCTAAACAATAAAAAATTATTAATAAAAATGATGAGGCAATATAAAAGTACAAAGAATACTTTACCCATTTAAATATATTTAATACAGATTGGAAAATCATTTCTAACTCTAATCTCTAAAATTTACATATTGAAGTGGTTGATCCAAATTCATTTTTTTTATGAATTCTATAGCTTCTTGTAAATCATCTCTTTTTTTACCAGTAACTCTTAATTCCTCGCCTTGAATAGCAACTTGAACCTTTAATTTTGTGCCTTTAACAGACTTTGTAATGTTTTTTGCTACTTCTTTATCTATTCCTTGTTTAATTGTGAGAGATTGTCTAAGGCTATCGCCTGAGGCAGTTTGAGGTTGAGCAAAATCTAATGCCTTACTATCAATTTTTCTTTTAACACAATTTTCTTTTATTAGAGCGTGTAGTTGAGTTAATTTCATATTGTCGTCAGCTGTGATTGTTAAAGTATTATCTGTTCTTTGTACGTCACATTTAGTACCCGCCAAGTCAAATCTTTGCTTGATAGATCTCTGGACTTGATTAATTACATTGTCTATTTCCATTAAATCTGTTTTTGATACTACGTCGAATGAAGGCATTAGTAACTCCTCTATTTATGATTTAGGTGGTGGTGCATAATTGTCATCAGTTGTATAAATATGCAAATCCTCTGGGGTAGTTATAGCTAATCTTAATGATGTTTCATCACTAACAGTAGTTATTTTATGCAAAAATCCTTTAGGAACAAATATTAAATCACCTTTTTCTGCATGAATAACTGGACGATTATCTCCTACTTCCCATGTTAAAGATCCTTTTAAAATAGTCCACCATTCATGAAATGCTGGATGCCAGTGAGGATTATTGCTCATTCCAGGATTGTGGCATATTAAATTTGCACGATTTCTTTCATCTTCCAAAATAGTGCTAGTCCAAGGAGAATTTTCAAATTCATTTATCACATCATCTAACGATATATGTGTGGTATTTGTAGATTTAGAAAAATATCTACTTTGACTAGAATTTTCTATTTCGTCAGTATTAATTACTTGTTCTGATCCTTGTTGAGTGACAACTAATCTCACGCATGGATCTAAATTTGTTGTAAATTGTATTTCATGGTTACCTGCTGGTATACGGATTATATCTCCGGATTTGGCAAAAATTTCTTTATCAGAATCTATACTAATACGTATAGATCCTTTTAAGACAACCCACCATTCGTTAAAATCATTTTGGACACTAAAATGTAGAGGGTATTCAGGTGGTTCTCCAATAATTTTTGCGAGATTTCTGCCATCTTCAAATGCATCGAATTCCCATATATCTCTTTTATGATTTGCATCTATTAATTCGTTAATTTTTAAATGATAGGGCTCACTATAAATTTCAGCCATTTTTGCTCCTAAGGACGGCCCAACACAGGGTTGGCAGGATCATTAAAACCAAATCCTGTATGTTCGCCTGGTGGAACTAATTGATCGATCAATTCTGAATGTTCAAGATTGATATTCCATCCTAATGATCCTATATTGTCTTCATATTGTTCAATAGTCCTTGGGCCAATGATTGCTGTTGAAACAATCGGGTTTTCTAAAACCCAATTAACTGCTAATTGAGAAACCGATTTTCCGTATTTTTCTGCTATAGGTTTTAATGATTGAGCTACTTCCATACTATGTTGTCTCATACCTGATTCAAGAATTCTTATATCTCCTCTACCTGCACGTGAATCTTTAGGAGGTTTTTGATTAACTAGATATTTTCCTGTCAACATCCCTCGTCCTAAAGGACTATAAGCCATAAATCCAAGATTGAAGTTTTCTGTAAAAGGTAATAATTCTACCTCTACATCTCTATCAACTATGTTATACAAATCTTGAATACAAGCCACAGAATCTAAATTGTTTAACTCTGAAAACATTATTGAATTACATATTTCCCATGCTTTATGATTAGATATACCTATGTATCTCACTTTTCCTGATTGAACTAATTGGTCCATAGCTAATATTGTTTCTTCTAATGGCGTGTTATTGTCTCTTCTGTGAATGAAATATATGTCTATATGATCTGTATTTAATCTTTTTAAACTATTTTCTACTTCTTTTAAAATGTGAAACCGACTCAATCCACCATCGTTAACTCCATTAGCCATCTTTGCATTCACTTTAGTAATTAATACAACATCATTTCTATACCCATCTAAAGCTTTTCCTACAATTTCTTCTGATAGACCATTGTTATACCCATTTGCAGTATCTATTACGTTAATCCCATCACTAATAGCCCTATGAGTAAGTTTGATTGCATCATTTTCTGCACATGTACTTCCAAATAACATAGTTCCTAAACTTAGTTGAGAAACTTGCACTCCAGTAGAACCTAAATTTACATAATCCATTTTTACCTCTAATGTGATTTGACACCATTATATGTAAAATCAAGCATATATATAATTACCAAAATTAATCTTATGGAGTAGTCATGTTATTTGTTTCAATATTCACGTCAGACCGAAAGTTAGATCCAGAGTTATGGGCCACAATCTGGCAAGGTAATCCACCCCCATCCCTGAATTTAATAGGTGCTTACAATATGAGTAATGATAAGCGTGTGTATATTTGGGAAGGAGAGAGTGTTTTAGATATTCAATTTATGGACAGATTTAATGAAATAGGTGTGATGGAAACCTCTCCGGCATTTGATAGGACAGTTGGATGGAGAATGGCTTTTAATAAACAATTAGATGCATTTGAAGAGTGGTTTAGTTCTGGGAGAAATAGAAGCGGTAATAGTTCAGATAATAGTCAATATGAAATCGATTCAGCTATAGATTTAAGAAGAAGAGGAATGTTAGCACCAAACAGGCATGCAGCTAGACTAGAAGCTACCAAATGGCGTGAGGAACAACAACAATCATAACTATATAAATTGCTTGAAACCTATTCTCAGATAGGTTTCAATAGACCTGTAATTTATTAAGGAGTAAATATGGCTGAACAAAATATTGAATCGCCTATGACAGGGAATGTAATCGAAATTTCAGTATCTGTTGGAGATACTGTAGCAATAGGCGATATGTTAATTGTTATAGAATCAATGAAAATGGAAAATGAAATATTTTCAGAGGTATCTGGAACAATTACTGCAATTCACGTATCCGAAGATGATAATGTCAGCGAAGAAGACGTATTAATGTCAATTGATGTTAATTAACCAAATCTAGCAGCTAGCTTTTCTTCTGTTGCGACCTCAAAAAACTCTATAGTGTATTTTTTAACTAATTGTGAAAGTTCTGTGTTGTCTTGAATAACTGTTTTAGGTACTGATGTAATATCATTGTATTCAATTGAATCTGTATACCATTCAGCACAAACAATTATTTCATCACCAGGAGTGCTAGCACCCCCTATATAAACTACAGCTTTTCCTCTATCGTTATTATCTTCATACGCATTACAAACTTTTGAAAGTAAATTAGCAGCCTTCCAAGCTTCAGATGATGGTAATCCGATAGTATTCAATACTGCAGTTCTTCTAACTAAAAACATTTTTGTCTCCTTTGGATAATGAGCTATTGTACATATAATCCAGTTACATTACATTGGATATATTAAAAAAGGATTTGTATGTCCAATCTATACGTTATAAGCACACCTATAGGAAATTTGGGAGATTTATCTAGTAGAGCTATAGATACATTTTCCAGTGTAGATTTGATTGTGGCTGAGGACACTAGGGTGACTAAAAAAATACTGTCACATTTGGATCTTCATACACCTCTTTTGAGTTTCAATGACCATAATGCTACTGATAGGATTCCGGAAATCTTAAATCAATTATCAAATTATGACATAGCAATAACCACAGATGCAGGAACTCCTGGAGTTAGTGACCCTGGCAATTTATTGGTTGATGCTGCTATATCACAAGGACACACAATAGTTTCTATACCTGGTCCATCTGCAGTGACTTCAGCTATTTCTATTTGTCCATTTAGTATCAAAAGATTCCTGTTTCTAGGATTTCCTAGTAAAAATACAAAAGACACATTAGAGTTAATCAAACAATCAGATTTGATTGAATCACATACAATATTTTTTGAATCCCCATTGAGAATATTGCCATTTTTGAAATCTATAAATGATAGTGATCCTGATAGATTAGTTTTTATAGCTAGAGAAATTACAAAAATCCATGAAGAATCTTTTACTGGCACGGCCCAAGAGTGTATAGATTACCTGAAAACTCCTAAAGGGGAATTTACTATAATTCTTAATCCAATTAAAGTTGATAAAATTTCTAATAATGAAGATTTGATTAAAATAATACATAAATTACATTTGGATGGATTAAAGACTAAAGAAATTGCTCGTGAGATATCTACAATTAGCCACATAACTAGCGGTGAAGCGTATAAACTAATTATAGATAATTTGAAAGGACCTCAACAAAATGACTGAAAACATTTTGGTTTGTACAGCTTGGCCATATGCTAACGGTTCGTTACATTTAGGTCATATAGCAGGATGTTATTTACCAGCTGATATTTTTGCTAGGTATCATAGGTTAATTCAAAACAATGTAATCATGGTTTCAGGTAGTGATGCTCATGGTACTCCTGTAACAATTACAGCTGAAGCTCAAGGAATTACGCCTAATGAAGTTTCAGAAAATTATCAAAAAGAATTCCTAAATGATTGGTTAAATTTAGGTATTTCTTATGACTTGTTTACAACTACTCATACAAAAAATCATACAAAAATAGTTCAGGAAATCTTTTTGAAACTTTATGATAAAGATTTGATATATAAAGACATCATGTCTCAACCATTTTGTAATTCATCATCTTGTAATCAGTTTTTGGCAGACAGGTATGTAGAAGGAACTTGCCCGCTTTGTAAGTTTAATCAAGCTCGTGGAGATCAATGTGATAATTGCGGAAACACTTTGGATCCTAAAGACTTGATTGATATTCGTTGTAATCGTCGCAAAGATTGTGATGAATCTCCAGAATTTCGAAAAACTGAGCACTTTTTTTTGAAGTTAAGTAATTTTGAAACAGAATTATTAGAATGGGTAAAAACTAAAAATCATTGGAAATCTAATGTTAAAAATTTTACTCTAGGATTTTTGGAAGGGGGATTGATTGATAGAGCTATCACACGTGATATCACTTGGGGAATACCGATTCCGATAGAAGGATATGAAGATAAAAGAATTTATGTATGGTTTGAGGCTGTAATAGGTTATTTGTCTGCATCTATCGAATGGGCTTCTCAACAAGAAGACACAGATATTTGGAAGGAATTTTGGGGAGGCTCATCAAAATCTTACTACTTTATGGGGAAGGACAATATTCCATTTCATACAGTAATATGGCCAGCAATTTTATTAGGTTATGAAAATTTAAATCTACCCTTTGATGTTCCTGCTAATGAATATGTGAATATGGAATCAAAAAAGATTTCTACCAGTAGAAATTGGGTAGTTAATCTCAAAGATTATTTGGAAAGATATGATCCAGACCCTTTAAGATTTGCATTAACATCTATTATGCCTGAATCAAGTGATTCAAATTTTTCTTGGGAAGAATATTTACGACGTAATAATGATGAACTAGTAGCTACTTTTGGCAATCTAGTCAACAGAGTTTTTTCAATGTCTCACAGGTATTTTGATGGAATAGTTCAAAAACCCACTAGATTTAGTGATGAAGACATTCAATTGATAGAATTCACTAAAGCATCTATGGATAATTTATCTAAAGAGCTTTCAAATTGTAAATTTAGAAGAGGTTTAGAAATTTGTATGAATTTGTCTCAATCTTTAAATAAATACCTTGAACATCAAGCTCCATGGAAAACTTTTAAAGAAAACCCTGAAGATTGTGCTAGTACCCTCTATTACAGCACTAATGTGATCAATTGTCTCAAAATCATGTTTAATCCATTTATGCCTTTTTCTACAGAAAAACTTAACGCTCTTCTTGGATTTGATGAAACTATCATTAATCAAGGTTGGGTATGGGATCCAAATGAAATTTCTGAAGGAAATCAACTAAAAACACCCGAACCATTATTCGTCAAACTTGATGATAGTATTGTTGATGAAGAAGTAGCTAGATTAGGAATAAATTAATTGGACCCATTTAAAATTATTTCTCCTGTATCTGAACAATTATCTGAAGTAGAACAAAAGCTACATGATTTTTCTTCAAATGCTGAACTACCATTTTTAGATGAATTGCTTACTCATGCATTCAATTCTCAAGGTAAGCTAGCTCGTCCTGCACTTACGTTATTAACCTCTGGATTCCATGAACATAATTGGAACAATGTTACAACAATGGCTGCTGCTGTTGAAATGCTTCACATTGCAACATTAATTCACGACGATACTGTTGATGAAGCAGAAACTCGTAGGGGGCGTATTACTGTTAGCAATAAATATGGTCAACATACAGCTGTTTTGTTAGGTGATTATATATTTGCGTCATCTGCTACATATGTTTGTGATACTGGAAATATAGAAGTTATTAAAATGTTTTCAGAAACTATTATGGATTTATCAGAAGGTCAAATACAAGAAACAGCAAATATTAAAAATCTAAAAACGGATATTAATGAATATTTACACCGAATTTATTTAAAAACTGGATCACTTTTTACTACAGCAGGTGTATCTGGTGCTATATTAAGTGGCGCTTCAGATGAGCAAGTTAAACACATTAGAAAATACAGTAAAAACATAGGTTTAGCTTTTCAAATAATTGATGATATTTTTGACATAAATAAAAATGAAACTCAATTAGGCAAGCCAGTTGGCAGCGACTTGATCAATGGTGTAGTAACCCTACCTACTTTATATGCAATGGAAAATCAGGATTTTAAAAGTTTAATTAAAGAATTTTTTAAAAACACATTTGATATGTCATTACATCATGAAATTACTAATTACATGAATCATTCAAATGCGATTGAAAGATCATATGATTATGCAAAACAATTAATTCAATCTGCCAAAGATTCTGTTGAGAATTTACATCATTGCGATAGTAAAGAATCATTAATAAATTTATGTGATTACATAATTACTAGAAATGATTAATTATGAGTCGTTAGATAAATTTTTCGTAAAGCTAATCAAATCATTTTTAAAAATTGCTGGATCAATATTGCCATCTAATACAGTCCAACCAATCATAAATAAAATTCCAATAACAGTAAAAAGAGTAACTTTATTCATGATTTCCTAAGAAAATTAAGTGAAAGATAAACAGCATATCCCCATTACAAATACATACCCGATGAGTAAAGTTAAGATACCTCCAACTATATATCCGAAAACCAAAAATTTATTCATTTCGATGAACCTACATTATTTTAATTTATCCATTTAATTGGAGGGTTAATAGTATTTAAGAATCTATCATCTATATTATTTACATCTATATCAATTAGCAACATTTTCGAGTTTTCTCCTATTCGGATCGCTCTTTCAGATTTGACATTTGTAAGAGTTTTATTATTTTCAGTCAGCATTTTTAATGTATTTTGAATACAAACTTTTTCTGCGTAATTCAAAATCTCTCCCAATTTTGTAGATCTAGTGAGATTAGCATACATTCCAATTAATGGATTGATAGAAGAAACTGGCGCATCTGATGAATATCCAACTGTTATACCTGAATTGATCAATGATCCAATTCTATACAAACTATTTATATATGCATGATTTTTTTCTTTTAAATACAAATCTCCTCGCTCATATATAAAAGATGGGTGTGTAGACACATTTATGTTGTTTTTTTTAATATTTTCAATATCTTCATCAAATAATTCAGAGGCATGTTCAATTCGATCATTTTCAAAAGGATTCATAGAAATTGCTTTAATCGCTGCTTTGACGCTTAAGTTGTCTACGGCATGAATAGCCACAGGAAATCCTGCCATATGACTTTTATTAACTTGTGCAGATAATGTTTCAATGTCAGGAACACATTGTCCTGATGAAGCTGTTAGCATAATTTTGCAGTGCCCCAAACTTAATGAACCTATAGAATATTTATAGAAGAACTTCTCTCTGGAAAATTCGTGTAAATTTGGATACCCGGGCATAAAAATAATTTTTGGAAATTCTCGTTTATTTGAACATATTGAAGAAAGAAATTGAAATTTTAACAAATCATTGGTTATAGAAGCATCATTGATAATAGAATAACCATTTTGTTGATACAGATTTAATATTTTATCTAAAGATTTTTTAAGATCAGAAGATGATGATTTTGGGATATATTCATCAATTAATTGATCTCCCTCAAAAATATATCCTGATAATTTACCATTTTGAACCTGTCTATCAAATGTTATTCCAGTTGGTTCATTTGTATATTCAGTAACACCAATGATTTCTAAAGCTTTAGAATTAAGCAAGTTTCCGTGTAAAGAATCTAGGTAGATAACTATAGGAACTTCATTGGAAATTTCATCTAAATCAGTTTTATTTATATAGATTTGACGGTCTTGCATTTGCAGACCATATATTTTAATCCAATATTCTCTTGAGGTTTTTACTATATCTTCTATCTGATTTATTAAATCGGATTTTGATTTAATTGATTGATAATTTATATGGGGTTTAGTTAGATTTGATGCATAGGATAATATATGTGAATGCGAATCTATAAATGATTCTGTAATCAGATTACCTTGGCAATCTATAGTGTGATCAAACTCACTTGATTTAAAATCGCTCGATTGACCAAACCCCATGATGCGACCATCACTAATTGCTAATGAATAATTAGGATGGATTGTATTCCCATCATATATATTGGCATTGGAATATAAAGTTTTATCTAATGACAATTTATTGAATTACAGATTTTGGTGAGGCCTCAATTCTTCTTACTACTATTTTGGATCTATCCATCATTTCAGGAATTTTAGGACCTATTTCATTTTTCCAAGTATCACTTTCATATACTGCTGTATAAAGTGCTTCTTTATGATCATCATTTTCGAATCTTCTGATCCAAATATACAAATCTTCCTCGTCACGACTAACGAAGCTACCTAAAATCACCATTCCTTTAGAAACTTGAAAAGGGATTATGACATCTTCCATATAATCTACCCAGTTCTGCTTTTGCCCAGGCATCATTCGATATTCTCTTAATTCAAAAAACATAATCACTCCTTATTTAGTGGGGTCACCCAATTTGAAATACTAATATACTCGATACTATATACAAACTAATCAAAATTATCGATTCAATTGATATAAATCTTCCTAAATTAATAGGAATTGTTTTACGCATAGAAATAAGAACAGTCGAACTCATCAATAATGCGATTAATGCAGTAATTACATGTACCTGTGAAGTTTGTATCCATAATGGAGAGCTCGAATATGCTAAGTCATCAATAAACAAAACAAATCCCATATTAAACAAATTACTACCTAACAAATTTGTAACAGCTAGTTCGGGGGCTCTGATTCTAATAGCTGCTATTGATGCTGCTAATTCAGGAAGAGATGTGCTTAGGGCTAAAAATTGAGTACCCATAAAACTTTTACCCCAGCCCATTGCATCTGCAAGTTCATCTCCGGTTTGTGCTAACCAAATAGCAGCAATAACAACTATGATTGCTGAGAATGCATATAAAAATGAAGCTTTATATATGTTTTCTTTAGAGTAGTCCTCTTCATCGTTAACCTCAGATTGCTTTTGTTCTCTGTAAATAAGAAATAAAGATATAATAAAAAATCCAAGCAACAGAATTGAAATAGGACTAACTACTAAATTTGTTGCAAAACTAAAATAACCATGAAAAAAAACAGCACTACCTCCAAGAAATATGATTAAAGCTGACAATAATCCTGTTAAGCGAGTAGTAGACCCTAAACTAGATAAGACTGAACCTTTTCGCCAGATTAAATCAATAATTCCTATGATTAGTAAATTAAATACATTACTTCCAAATACACTACCAGCAGCTAAATCTGCTCCATCAGCTCCACCTATTAATGTAACAGCACTAACCCCAGTACCTAATTCGGGAAAAGATGTTGCTGTAGCCAGTAATACAACACCAACAAAAGATCTTCCTAGTCCAGTTTTAAAAGCGATAATATCCGCATTTTTTGCAAGATAAGTAGCTGCTATTAAAATAACTGTTGCTGTTAAGGCTAGCTGAGCCCATAAAAAAGGAAGTGAAGATGACATTTATGACCTCATTATTTACGTTCAGAAATTAATAAATCTGATCGATTCCTCCATTTTTTTAAAAATCTGCCATAATTTTTTCGACTTAACTCATCTCTTTCTGATTCAACCAAAGATGTCCAACCACGATGTTCATGTAAAACCATCGGTAAATTATGATCAGCAAAAATTTTATAACCTTTTTCCTTAAACTGAAAACTGTAATCTATATCTAAATTCCTATAAAACCGGAATGATTCTCTCATTAAGCCAACTTGAGATACATCATCTCTTCTAAAGGCAAAACAATATCCTTGCATAGCATCCATTTCACCAGATTCTCCATTCCCATCATGAAAATGATTTAAGTCAGGAGTTTTTAATCCAGCAAAACCTGCTATTCCTATAGAAGTATCAGAGAGAATTAGATTTATTTGATTTAAAAATTCTCCTGTGATTTCCACACTTGTATCTAAAAGTATAAAAATTTTACCGCTAGATTTTTTAATTAATATATTTTTTGCGGCTCCATCACCTAAAGAGTGATCAGCATGAATAATTGATAATGCAGGAATTTGTTTGGACATTATTTCTAAGGCTTCACCTGTAGCTTCATCACAACCATTGTCTAGAGCTAAAATTTCAAAATTTTTGGAATCAGAAAATTTATTGACACTTAAAATACACCTTTCAGCATCTTCTAAATGGCTATTAATTAATAAAGCCACAGTAAAATCGATTTCATTACTTACATTATTTGAAAACTGAATTTGAGAAGATGAAGAAATAGTAGGCCATCGTTCATTTCTAATTTCACATAAACTTTTTTTACGTAAAATTGAATGAGATTGGTAATCTTGGACTATATATCCTGAAGATTCTAGATTTGTTCGAATATCATCAGATTTTTTAAATTGTTTTTGGGCGCGCAAATTAGTTCTATCTGCACAAATATTCAAAATATCATCAGGAATTTCAAAGGAATCATTGGTGTTTGGTAAATCAAATCCTAAAATCTGATCTATGTAGATTAATAATTCGTATTTGTCCTTAGGGTTAAGCTCTGATTCTAATAATCTCCATACAAGATTCAAAACTTCTGGCATATTTAAATCATCGGAAAAAGAATTTTGAAATTTCATTTTCCAAGCATTGAATTTTTCTGTATCTATTTGATTTGTATGAGAAGAACGCCGAAATTCATGGAATTTGATTTTTAGTTTGTTTAATGCATTCTCAGAAGCTTTGAGTGAAGCAAAGGTGAAATTGATTCTAGTTCTATATCTAGCAGTCATACAAAGATAACGGAATGCCAAAGGGTCTATACCTCTATTAATCAAATCAGATATCAGATACGCGTTGCCAGAGGATTTTGCCATTTTTACGCCATCAGCTAGCAGATGTTGGCCATGAACCCAATGATTAACTACTTTTCTGCCCGTAAAGCCCTCACTTTGTGCAATCTCACCTTCATGGTGAGGGAAAATGTTATCAACTCCACCAGTATGAATATCGATATTTTTACCTAAATATTTTATAGACATAGCAGAACATTCTATATGCCAACCTGGAAATCCATATCCCCAAGGACTATCCCATTTTAGTAATCTACCTTCTTCAGCTTTTTTCCATAAAGTAAAATCTCTGGGATCTTTTTTTAGAGGATCGATTTCTACGCGAATAGCATCTTTTAAAGTGTTTTCATGAATATTTCCCGATAATTGACCATATTTATGAAAATTACTTACATTAAAATATAAATTACCTTCAACTTCATAAGCTAATTTGTTTTTTTCTAATTGCTCAACTATTTTGATCATTTCTGTAATGTGATCTGTAGCTTTAGGGAACTCATCTGCAGGCAAAATGTTTAATATTTTTTCATCATTAAGAAATCTTTGTGTGTAAAAATCAGCAATTTGCTGAGGAGATTGCCCCGATGCTATTGCTGCAGCAACAACCTTGTCTTCACCGCGCTCTAGTACTTCTTGTCTCATATGACCTACATCAGTAATATTTTTGATGTGGATCACTTCATAGCCCAAAAGTATTAAAGATCGCTTGATCCAATCAGCCATCAAATAAGACCTTAGGTTTCCAATGTGAGCGTCTCTGTATACGGTTGGTCCGCAAGTATACATACGTACTAACCCTTCTTCGAAGGGAATAATTTCATTTTTCTGGCGTGTAAGAGTATTAAAAAGCTCTAACACAATCATCTCCCGATTGAACAATTTATATCTAATTTTTAGTTTAACTGAAGAACTCTAAGTAAGTTTGTAGATCCAGGAATTCCAATAGGAGTTCCAGCAACCAGTACAACATTTCCAGTTGCATCGTTACCTAAAATTTTAATTGATTCTCTTTCACCAAGGCTGAAAAAATCATCAAGATTTGTCAGGTTATCAGTCACAACAGGAAATACTCCCCAACTTAATGTAAGTTTGTTTTTAACATTATCCCATCTGGTTAAAGCCAGAATTTTTGATTTGGGTCTGTAGCGAGACACCCTACCTGCAGAATTACCGGATTCTGTAAAAGCTACAATTAACTCAGAGTCTAATTGAAATGCTATTTGACAAGCCGCAAAGCTTATAGAATCTTCAGTTTGTGGTTTTAGGTTTGTGTATCTATCAGACATCATGGATTCATAAGGCAATGAATTTTCTGCTTCTATTGCTATTAAAGACATGAATTTTACTGACTCTACTGGATAGTTACCCACAGAAGTTTCTGCAGATAACATTATTGCATCAGTTCCATCAAATACTGCATTCGCAACATCTGTAACTTCCGCTCTAGTAGGTGAAGAAGATTTAATCATTGATTCAAGCATTTGTGTTGCCGTAATCACTGGCTTGCCTGCAGCATTACTTCTTCGAATCAAATCTTTTTGAATAACAGGCACTTGATGTAATGGGACTTCAACGCCCATATCACCTCTTGCTACCATTAGAGCATCGCTTACCTCTATAACTTCATCCAAGTTTTCTATAGCTTCAGCTTTTTCAATTTTAGAAATAATAAATGGTTGTTTCATGCCATGTTCTCTAAGTATCGAACGGGCAATCCAAATTTCTTCTCGTCTTGTAACATTAGATAATGCAACAAAATCAGCGCCATTTTCAGCGGCAAATTTTAAGCATTCATAAGCTTTAGGATCCGGGAATTTTTGTGAAGATGCTTTACCAGGGGTGACAACTCCTCTCCTAGGAGTGATTTGACCACCTCTTATGATTGTACAGATCACATCCAAATCTTGAACTTTGATTACTTCTAATTCTATTTTCCCATCATCTATCAAAATCGTTCGGCCTTTATCAGCATCAAGGTGGATCCCAGATGGCAAAACACTTAATCTTGATAAGTCACCTTTAATCTCTTCACTAGTTAAAATTAACTGAGAATTTGTTGCTATATTTATAGATTCAGTAGTTAATTCGCCAGTTCTGTACTTTGCACCTGGTACATCAACCATAATCCCAACAGGACGTTTGAGTTTTTCTGCAACTTCTTTGACTCTTTGAACAACTTGGGTATGAGTGTCAATGTCTCCGTGGGACATATTTAGTCTAGCGACACTCATTCCAGCATTAACTAACTGTTCTAGTGTCTCTAAGGAGTCGCTAGAAGGTCCCAAAGTACATACAATTTTTGTTTTTGCATTAGTATTTATATAAGAAGGCTCTGAATTAGGCATATGTGTCACCAAAATCGATCATAGTATCAGTTTACACAAGTAATCAAATGTATCCAAATTTCCCATGATTTTAATAAGTTTTTTTGTTATTAATATATATATATTAACTAAGGATTTTATATGCCCGATCAAAATTCATTAATAAATCTTCAATATCAGTTCTCAATAGTGAATGATCTAAACATTGAAATTAAAAAATTAAAAGAAAAAATTTCAGATAATTCTCAAATTATTGAAACAGAGCAATTGATGCAACCAGTTACTGAAAAATTCAACTCTTTAAGCGTATCCAAACGTCAAAATGAAAACATTTTAGGTGATTTAGAAACTAATCAAAAAAAGTTAAAAGAAAAAATGTTTGATGGAAGTATTTCGAATGCTAAAGAATTTTCTGCTATCGAAGATGAAATCAAACAAAATGAATTAAAAATATCTACATATCAAGATTCAGTATTAGCAATCCTAGATGAATCTGACAAATATGAAAATGCTTTAGATAAAGCTAACCAAAAATTAACTAAGTTAAAAAACGATAAGCAAATTCAAGATCAAATTGATACTGAATTAATTAACAAATATGAATCAGAACTCGCTAAAGAACAAGTGATTCTGGAAAGTGAAATAAAAAATAATGACCAAATATCTATTAATTTATTTAATAAGATAGCCTCTCAAAATTCTTATGTAGCAGTGGCTGAAGTTAATAACGACAGGTGTGGAGCTTGTAAAATTTTGATTCCTAAGTCCAAAATTACTCAAATTAAAGAAAATAATGATTTTGTTATATGTGATTCCTGCCCAGTCATTTTATGTATGAAGGGGAAATAAATGAGAACTGTAGGGTATTTTGATTCAACTATATCTCCTCAAATGAACCCTGAAGAATTTGAACAATTTTATAAAAATTATTGCAACCTATATGTTCATATGAATCAAGGATTGTATATAGACACCGACAAAAAATATTCTGAAAAAGAAAATCTATTTCAGTTAATTCAAAATTCTGAATCTGGTTATTTGATTTTAGTTCCTGATTCACGACATATTTCTGAAAACTTAGAGACTTTAGTCACGACAATTATTAAAATTGAAGAAAGCCAATCTTCCATTCAATGTATGGATGAAGATTTTCCAGATATTTTACAAAATGCATTTCAGCATACTTTAGGATCTGGTGGATCTGTGCAGAAAAGTCAAAACATTAAAACTGGCATGCAGCCTCGAGCTGTAACAGGTAAAGCATTAGGTAAACCTCCTTTTGGATACGGAATTTCAGATTCAGGAGAATTTGAAATAATTCCTTCTGAATCTGAAGTTGTATCAAAGATTTTCAGTCTTTATGTGAACGAAAATATGGGACTTAGAAAAATAGCTCAATATTTAAATGACGCAAAAATTTTTACCAAAAAAGGTAATCCCTGGAATATCGTTTCAGTTAGAGAAATAATTAAGAATTCTGCTTACATAGGCACATATATGAGATTTGGGTTAAGGCTTCCAAGAAATCATGAATCTATTATTAGTCCCGATATTTTTAGAAAGGCTCAGGATATGACTAGAGAAAGAAGATCCTATCAATCTTTTGCTACAAATAATCCATATTTACTATCAGGCCTATGCTTATGTTCAGATTGTAATAACACAATGATAGGGTCAAAAAGAGTCCAATCTTGGAATAGGTCTAACGGCGATAGAGTTAGCCATACCTATCGATATTATCAGTGTCAATCTAAAAACAATTTAAGTCAATGTGGGTATCACACTTGGAAATCTGAAAAGCTAGAATCATTAGTAATCTCTAAGCTTTCTGCTTTATCACAATCTGGTGATTTACAGGCAAGTATGTTAGGTGATAAAGGATCTTTTAAACAAGAAGAAGCAGCTAGGCAACGATTATCGAATGTGGAAAAAATGGAAAAAAGATTTATTGATTTCGCAAAAAAAACATCTCAAGGCAAATCTGTTATTGCTAGATTATCGTTATATCTCGATGCTCTGAATGCAGCTAGAGAACAAGCTTTTTTTTCTGTTTCTCCAGATCAAGTACAGTCTTTTCTTAATAAATGGGATGAGCATGATTTTTCTCAAAAACAGTCTTTTTTAAACGAATATGTAAAATCAATCATAGTTAAAAAAAGATCAATTCAGATCAAGATTTAAATGTTATAATTCTTTTCTGCAATTCAGGTGAACGGACGACCGCTGAATTTGATTTAGAGGAAAGTCCGAGCTCCACTCGGAATGATGCCCGTTAACGACGGGGCGGGGTGACCCGACGGAAAGTGCCACAGAAAATAACCGCCGTTTTACGGTAAGGGTGAAAAGGTGAGGTAAGAGCTCACCGCGCAAATGGTAACATTTTGCGGCTAGGCAAACCCCATCTGGAGCAAGGCCTAATAGGGGTTATAGGACCGAGACTGACCCGGGTTGGCTGCTTGACTATTACGGCAACGTAATAGCTAGATAGATGGTCGTCACTTTGTAAAAAGTACAGAACTCGGCTTACAGTTCACCTGAATATGCGGTTAAGCTACCCTACCCAAATTTACAGAATATATCTCATGCTTATCAACCAAATCTGATGATTTTTCCATGTAACTATTAGGGAGTACATTTTCTGTAGATATACTTGAATCTACATCGTACAGTGCTATAAGTGCAGCATTCTTACCTATTTGACCTACAACAGTTTTGTGGTCATCACAAAATATATTCATTTCAGTAGCGCTTGAATCGAATAACTCTTTCCAATTATTGTAATCAGTCTTTAATCTAGCAATAAACTTGATATCCATGATTTCTCCTATATGTGTGTTGCTTCCCAAAAGATATTTTCATTAATCAAAGAACTTCTAAGTTCTTGAGAATTTACTATCTTCATAGTTTTTCGTGATGGCACATTGAATTTTGGTTTTCCCAAATAATGCAATCCAACCAACATTCCAATACTAAGAACCGGTACAACACTCATCAAATCCATTTTTTACTCCTGTTTTTTTATTTTCCTTAATTATAGTATTCTAAATATTGATGGTCAAGAGAAAAACCCATCATATTTTATAATACTAAGTTTTGTTAAAAACGATTGTAAATGTAATATATGAATTAAGAGGTGTGTAAATGAGTAAAAAAATTTTGATAACTGGAATGAGCGGTCTAATTGGTGGTCTATTAAAAGATCGATTAATACAAGCTGGCAACTACAAATTAACAGCATTAAATAGATCATATGTTGACGGAGTAGACAACTATCAAAAAGACATAACAAATTTGAACGAAATAAAAGATGCTTTTAAGGGTCAAGATGTTGTAGTGCATTTAGCAGCTAACTTAGATTCAAATGACTGGGAAATGCAACAAGCAGTCAACGTCACTGGCACTTATAACGTATTTGAATCTGCCAGGCAAGCAGGTGTAAAAAAAGTGATTTTTGCATCTAGTGGAAGCACTATAAATGCATTTGAAAATATCTCCCCATACAAAGAAATAGCTACAGGTGATTATGAAAATGCACCAGAAAAATACCCATTAATCACTCACGAACAAATTAGGCCGTTAGGATTATACGGAGCTACTAAAGTTTGGGGAGAAGCATTAGCCAGACATTTTACAGAAGAATATGGCATGTCTATTATCTGTGTAAGGATCGGAAATGTTAAAAAAGAAAATCGCCCTCAATCTATTCGCGAAAATGCAATCTATCTAAGCCACAGAGACATAACCGAAATGCTTTATTTATGTATAGAGGCTGATTCAAGCATCAAATATGATGTTTTTTATGCTGTATCTGATAACAAGTGGAATTACAGAGACCTATCCAGAGCTAAAGAAATTTTAGGTTATGTCCCGCAAGATACTGCTGACGACAAGATGTTTATTAAATAACTACCACCCATAAATACTT
>CETB01132614.1_pt1 | contig 17987 bp, 16 predicted proteins | sample 356381 | NCBI WGS metagenome assembly CETB01 (sample SAMEA2622545, study PRJEB7988) | marine metagenome | biome: marine biome (ENVO:00000447); feature: deep chlorophyll maximum layer (ENVO:xxxxxxxx); material: "saline water (ENVO:00002010), including plankton (ENVO:xxxxxxxx)" | depth 155 m | reverse complement strand
CCCGCCGCACTGCTTTACGTCCCTAATCAAGCGGTAGTGATACCGTTGACTGGGTCCCAGTTTCTTACACAATCGTACGAGACTGAGTCGTCGCTTGCGTCGTGAGAGAACTCTCCGACACAGAAGCCAGCTGCAGGAACGTCTCCGTTCGCTTCGAAGCTGAGCGTTCCGCTAGCGCCGTCCCAGCCTTGACCTACTGCCATTACTGCCATTCCAGCGTCTAGTCCAGGTGTGGACAGAGCTGTGAAAGCAGCGAATGCCATGATGGTCACTGCATCGAATGCCTCAGCGGTGTAAATACCGCCAGCACAGTCTGGGTTCGCTGCACATAGGGCAGCAAAGACCTGTCCGACTTCTGATAAAGCTCCAGCCGCGGCAGGCTTGGTAGCGATTACTCCGTGGACAAGTGACTTGTCAGACATGTCTGCTGCAAGTCCTTCCTCTGCAATTCCATCAGCACCGTAGATAGCACCAGTGTATCCCTGAGTTGCCATCTCTTCGATTAGAGCTGCTCCGTCAGTAGCGTAGGAGACCATCATAACTGATGTGCATCCGTCGTTCATGACTGAAGCAACTGCTGCCGAGAAGTCAGTTGTTGTCTCCTCGTAACCAATCTGTGTACAGATAGATGCTGAATCCATGTTAGCAACGAATGCATCAGCAAGACCTGATCCGTATGCGTTAGTCATGTGAACTACTGCAACGTTGTCCATACCGTCTGCGGTCATTACGTCAGCAACTACTGAGCCCTGGAACGCATCGCTTGGTACGACACGGAAGAATCCAGGGTAAGCGGTTCCATCGGATAGAGCAGGGCTTGTGCTCGCGTACGAAATCTGAGGGATTCCGGCAGCGGCCAAGATTGCGTTTGCACCCATGGATGCACCGGAACAAGCTGCTCCTACTGCGCCCCATACACCTGCGTCAACTAGGGCTTGACCTGCGTCTCCACCCATGTCACCGTCACAGCCGGAGTCAGCGTATACAAGTTCGAACTGAACATCACTGCTGTATCCGATAGTGTTGGCTAGGCCAATAGCAATCTGAGATGCTGCAACGAATCCAGGCCCGTATACTGCGATAGGTCCGGTTGCATCATTCAAGAATCCAATCTTGACTGTTACACCTGCGTATGGTGCCGCAGTTACTCCTGCATCGCTACCAGCTTCCCACATTCGGTCACAGTTGAAGTACTGGCCGTATGTTGGTACGTGGTGGAAAGTACAGACATCGTAACCTGAGCCACCGACATCACCATTGTCTAGGAAAGTGTGTGTTCCACTCTCTCCAGCATAGCCGTCACCGACCATACCGATGTGTGTAGCCATATTTGCACCATCTTCATGCATTGCAGCGTGACCAATCATCATGACTGCGTCATATGCTTCTGCGGTGAAGATACCAGTTGAACAGACATCGTCTGCTGCACAAGCGTCAGTGAAAGAGGTTGAACCTCCAGCTGGGGCTGCTCGAGGTCGTGTGACCTGAATGCCGTTAGCTGCTGCAGGCTGTGTGTAGTCGTTCAGTGCTGCTTCTCCAGCCATACCGTCTGCACTGAAGATTGGGATTGTTGCACCCATTACAGCCATTGTCTCTACGATCATTGCACCATCAGAGGAGTAAGATCCTAGGAATACTGAGTCACATCCAGCATCCACAACTGCCTGAACAGCAGCTTGGAAGTCAGTGGCAGTCTCTTCGTATCCGGACTGTAGACAGACGTTGTCTGTGCCTAGATTTGCTGCGACTGCATCTGCGAGACCTGCACCATATGCGTTGGTCATGTGAACAATAGCGGTGTTGGATACTCCGCTTGCTCCAATCATATCAGCTGCGGCTTGGCCCTGTAGTCCGTCACTTGGTACAATTCTGTAAAAGTGAGGGTATGCAGTGGCGTCGCTTAGTGCTGGCGATGTGCTAGCGTAAGATACCATTGGGACTCCTGCAGCCGAAAGGACTGCGTTTGCACCCATTGATGCTCCTGAGCAAGCAGCACCAGCTACTGCAACAACTCCAGCGTCCACAAGGGACTGAGCTGCTGTACCAGCCGCTGTACCGTCGCATCCGGAATCCGCCTCAATAACCTCGAAGACGTAATCGTCTCCCATTGCGTTGAGGTCAGCCATTGCTGCTCCCCACGCGAAGGTGAATGGAGCTGCGAACTGGGATATTGGACCAGATGCATCGTTAAGGAATCCTAGCTTGATAGTTACAGCTGGGTCTTCTGGGGCGACGAACATTGGGTTGTCGGTTCCCATGTAGAAAGCTGCGATTTCATCAACTAGAGCGTTTGCAATATCGACATCGAATCCTACAGCGTTACCGTTCTCATCCAAGTTCTCGAATGGGGGGTATGCTGTGTCTGAGCAGAATTGTAGAGATCCTGACTCAAGGACTGAAGATAGTGTTGAGCCCTCGCTAGGAGAAGCTGGGTAAGCTACTGCAGTGTTCTCGTCACGATCATCTGTTAGGACAACAGATCCCTCGAACCAGGCACCAAAGATTGCGTCGTACTCACCGGAGTCAACAATTGCGGTAATAGCAACGTTGAGTGCGTCGAGTAGCTCGCCTGAATCTTCACGAACTGCGATTCCGAAGGTCTCATCAGAGAATGTGGTCATCAGGTCACCTGAAAGTGCCAATACTGGGGAATCTCCCATAGCATAGTCAGCTTCGCCGTTGGATACTGCTGCAGTTACTGATGGGAAATCATCGTAAGCAACAATTGTAGCCATAGCCAAATTATCCTGAGCATAAAGATCGGATGTAGTTCCAGACTGAACTGCGATGGTTGTACCAGCAGCATTCAGTTCTGAGACGTCCGAGATTGACGCTGATCCAGCAGCACCGATTACACCTTGGCTACTTGTGTAGTAACCGCGAGTGAAATCGACTACTTGGTCGCGCTCATCCGTCTTTGTCATAGCAGAGATTATGGCATCACACATCTCACCGTCATTCAAGTTTGGAATGATAGGATCCCAAGCGGAAGTGACTATGTCAGCCGTAATATCGGCGGCTGGCATTAATTCCCACTCCTCTACTGGGTCCTCATCGTCCCCACCCAGACAACCTGCGAGTGATGCCGCAAGCATACTGAGTGTCATCAGCATTGCAATCATTTTTTTATCTAACATAGCGTTCTACGCTCCTTAGCCCTCTTTCGTGGTAATGTGGCCGTTATAGTAGTTCTCTTATTGGATTCGAAAGAATCTATTTCTGATAGTTTTTCGAAAATGGGTCACTAATCCCCTTTTTCGTAATTTTACTGTAAATATTTTACAAATTTAAGAAAAATAACAAAATTCACCCCATACAGAGTATGGGATATAATCTATATAATTAATTTAGATTAGAGTATTAGTAATTTTGATACCGATTTAATCATCAACCTTGAACTACTGGTTATACTGTGGATGACATTCCGATGGACTACGCAACCAGTGGGGTCGATATCGATGCTGAAGGGGCTGCGATTGCCAGCTTAATCGGTTCTCTGAGTGGTTCTGTCAGAAAGCCGGGTACTAGAGGTGCCCCTGTGCCTTTGCCGGGTGGATTTGGGGGTATAATCGAGTTTGGAAACTCTCGATTGGCCTTGGCGACAGATGGGGTCGGTTCCAAACTTCAATTGGCCAATAAACTTGGTCAGTACCGAGGAGTTGGGATTGATTGTGTGGCAATGAATGTGAATGATTTGCTTTGTGTGGGGGCAGAACCCCTAGCATTTGTAGATTATATCGCAGTACCAGAAACCAACCCAGAAACCCATTCTGTTATCGGTGGCTCCCTTGCAGAAGCATGCCGTCGAGCGCGGATTACTCTTGCAGGCGGGGAGACGGCAACGCTTCCAGGTATAGTAACGGAATTGGATCTCTCAGGTACTGCTCTTGGATGGTTCCCAGCTGGTGAGGCAATAACCGGGGAAAACCTAGAGGCCGGTGATGTCGTAATCGGTCTACCGAGCAGTGGAGTTCATTCGAATGGCTACACATTACTGAGAGCAATCGTCGAGAAATCTGGTTTATCCCTAAGTGATGCTGCGCCATTCGATACGAATCATCTGGGAAGAGAAATAGAAGGCGCGAGTGAATCCGGTGCAACCCTGGGAGAAGTATTGTTGAATCCCACTAGAATCTACGTTGACCCTATCATCGATTTGATTGATTCATGTCGGAAAGGGACTGGCCCTTGTGCCTCTGGAGATCTCAAGGCAATTGCACACATTACCGGTGGTGGGCTATCCAACTTACTACGATTACACGATAGTTTAGGGTGGCACATTTCCAACCCATTACCTGTACCGCCTGAATTCAATTGGATGTCTGAAATAGGGCCTGTTGAAAAATTGGAAATGCACAGAGTATTCAACATGGGAATGGGCATGTGTATCGCCGTATCTGTAAAGGTTGCTGAAACAGTTGAGATTTGGCTTGCTGAGAGGCTATCCGGTACTCGAATAGTGGGGTCTGTATGCGATGATGGTCATCGGGTAACTCACGCTGAATCTGAGATTGTTTTCGAGCACTACTGATTCACATGCGAGAGTAGTCAAGCCAATGTGTGAGTGTTGACTCGCAAGGTCGTGGAAAAGAGTCTACCACCCGATTGGCCGGGCCTTGTACACAGGGAAGGAAGGACTCTGACAAGAGTCAGTGATTTACCCGATTCAAACAAAAAAGGGCCAAGTTCGAAAAATGCTGGCTTTGTATTTCATAATCCTGCGATGGCGGGATCAAGAACTCGTAGCGTACTCTTGATGGCACAAGCGATTGAATCCGGTATGCTTGGAGATTCCAAGGTTCGTGCCCTTGATGGATTGAGTGCTTCTGGTTTGAGAGCTAGAAGGTGGCTGAATGAATTACCCAAAGAATCGGCTTCTCGAGTAATCGCAACCGTTGGCGATATGGACCAAAAGGCATTGGATTGGGCAATGGCGGCCGAGTCGGAGTTCCCCGCAGAAGATGGAGAGTTGATACCTCTCTTAGGAGATTTACGAACCAGTGTATTATCTCAAGGTTGGCACTGGATTGATATCGATCCTTTTGGCTCACCAGTTCCTTTCTTAGATATCGTAATCCAAGCTCTTGCTCGACGTGGGATATTAGAAGTTAGTGCAACTGATACCGCTGCACTGAGTGGTTCTTCAAAGAATCCACTGATGAGAAGATATGGTGCTAGGGTACGTCTTGACAAACTCAAGCATGATTCTGGGCTTAGAGTCCTTATGGCAACGGTCGCGCGCGCTGCTGCACGCCACGATCGTAGTATCGAGCCTCTTCTTTCAATTTGGGATTCGCACCATCTTCGGGTCTCGGTTCGGGTGAGGAAAGTTATGCAGGGAGCGAATGATGTGGAGACATCTTTAGGTTGGCGAATTTTCTCTCCTACTAAAGATGAAGTTGAGGCATCAATATCTGCTGGGTTCTTACCACTCGAAGATTCTGGTGAATTGCCGATTCGTTGTTTCCTTCCGCTTTCACACCCAGTCGGCCGAGAAGATCCAAGAGTCTCTGGTCCAATGTGGATTGGTCCAATGGGTGATGCTGAAACTATGGCTTCTATGACTGAGGAAAGAGTGCTACAAATGTGTGCACCAACCTTTGACGAGGCTGATATTGCTGATTGGTCGCAAAAGGATTTCGAATCCGAAAATCGAAGGTTATTAAGAGCAATTCGTCATATCTCCGAAGAAGCTACCGCGATTTCTGGACATCATCTAATAGCGGTTGATGAGTTGGCAAGTTGGCAGGAAAAGGGCTCGCCACCAAGCCCTACAAGAATGGTCCAATTATTACGAGAAAGGGGACATAGCGCAGCGATTTCGCACTATGCTGAACCTTCATTTAGAACGGATGCAACATGGTCTGATGTAATTGAGGCGATGAAGAAAATTTCAGCCGCCGATGTATGACATCTCTACCTTTTGTAATTCCGAAGTTAATTCCGAACGTATTTCAGAGTATCTATCATCTCTAGCATTCCAAGTTGAACTAATAATTGAGGCGATTTGTTCATCAGAATAACCCAATCTAATTGGGGAAAGAAGGTCCAACCCTTTGTTAGAAAAAAGACAGGTAAATAAGCGTCCATCGGCTGATATTCGAGCTCTAGAACAGTTTCCACAAAATGGCTCAGTTACGCTTGATATCAAACCTATTTCATCGCCACTAGGGAGACTGTAACGCTTAGCAACATCGCTCTTATTCTTGGGATTAATTACTGTCAAATCTTCAAACATATCTCGGATTTCTTCCGCACTTACTACCTCTTCCATTGACCAACCATTAGTCGTTCCCACATCCATAAATTCGATGAAGCGGACTGCTATATCTCTATTTGAGAAACGTTCAACTAAATCTAAGATTTCGTCTTTGTTTGTATTTCTTTTTACTACAGTATTGATTTTTATAGGCCCTAAACCCACTGACTCTGCTGCTTCTATTCCGGCCATAACAGCCGCAACAGTATGGCCTGAATCGGTTATTGCGGCGAATGTTGCTTCGTCAATCGCATCAAGACTAACCGTGACTCTATCGAGTCCTGCCGCGGAAAGTGCAGGGGCATATCTTGGAAGTAAAACACCATTTGTGGTAAGGGCTATTTCCAGCGGCCTAAGAGCTAACATAGATATCAATTCATGAATATTTTTTCGTAATAGTGGTTCGCCACCAGTAATTCGAATTTTGACTACTCCCAATGATTCAAATATTCCAACTAATCTATCAATTTCTTCAAAAGACATCATTTGACTCTTTTCTAAAAAGGGAAAATCTGAGCCAAAAACTTCTCTTGGCATGCAATATTTACAACGAAAATTACAACGGTCGGTTACTGAAATTCGTAGATCGGTCAAGGGCCGTCCGAATCTATCCGATAAGCCCTCATGCATACTTCCCCCTACATCCACAAGTTAATGGCTTTAACTTGGGAATACGATTAGAAATTATGGAGAATACATAATACAGTAGGAATAAACGATATTCTAGAAAAACAAGGTCAAAACGCCCGCAGGTTGAAGAAAGGAGGGCATCTGAAAGGGTCCAAGGACATGCTAGCCATTACGCCGAAAGCACGTGAAATGCTTGACTCGTTCGCCGAGCAGGCTGACCAAGCAGATTTGTCATTGCGTGTTGAAATCGTTGGCAGGGGACCGAAAGGTTTCCAGTATGATTTACAATTCGTTGGAACCGAGGGAGGCTCTGAAGATGATTACATCAACGAGGTTGATGGAATAACTGTTCGAATCGCAGCTAGGAGCGTTCAGTATCTCGACGGTGCGACCCTCGACTTCAAGGAGACCTTGATGGGTGGTGGATTCGCATTTGATAATCCCAACCCCATGTGGGTTGATGAATTATCCAAGAAAGTCGCTGAAATCATCAACAGTGAAGTCAATCCAGCGGTTGCCAGCCACGGTGGTGTTGTCGAACTCGTAGGTGTTGATGAAGATAAAGCAATAATCGCCTTTGGAGGGGGATGCCAAGGTTGTGGTATGGCCGATGTTACACTAAAGCAAGGTGTTGAGGTGATGATTAAGGAAAATGTCCCTGAAATTATCGAGGTTATTGATTCAACAGATCATGCAGCAGGAACCAATCCATTTTACTGAATGCAATCAATATACCATCCTGACTTCATCGTCATCGTCTTGGTCTTCGGGTGCAGGTAGAGCGTTTGCTTGTGCCCGCTCAAATGCCTCGCGTACTCTTTCCTCTATAGCCCGAGCATCTTCGAGAAGTCCTTTGACTGGTATCTCCAAATCTATCAGGTCACAAACACCCTCGATTGCTAGTAACGCTGCTCGTGCATCGGGGTACATTGGGTTACATTCAGCTAAAAGTGCGGTGACATCTAGGCCTCTACGCTCGCCTTCGGCGATTAGATAGCCGGAGATTCCGGAGACGATTCCTTGTTGGATTCGCTGAATGTTGGAGTTGTCAAGTGCATTTCGGCCTATTGCAGTCGAGGAAACACCCCACAAATCACTTTCTTCCTTGATCCCCAAGTCGTTACTTACGACCCCGTCGATTACGATTAACCTGTCAAAGCCTCCCTTGGTGAACCATTCTAGGACCGTCTCTCCAAAGTGGACATCGTTCTGAGGGGAAAATTGAATTTCTGCAATAAATACCCCGAGTCCATCTCCTTGATAGACGCGTACTGGATGTTTTGGTACTGATTCATGAATAAGAGCAATTGCAGGAAACTTTGGATGGAGGACGGTCCCCATAGGGTCGAGGTCAAGTGTCTGAATGATATGAGACATTGCAATTACTCCCACAGAACCTACTGTAGAAAAACCACAAATTGCTGTACCGCCAAGAGTTGTTGGGTCTGCAGAAGAGTGCAGAACTAATGGATAACCCGAGTTGTCGTGTGTGGCCATCGAATATCGGCTGATGTCGAAGAGTCTTGAACCAAACGGTCGCGAGCGGTTGAGATAATGAGACGTATAATGGCTGATTATATGATATTATTTTGAGGTTTATTTTATCAATTAGTGATTAATCGGCGACTTGGTAGTATGTCAGAGGAAGATAACGGCGACATTGGAAGAATCATAATCAGAGTCGGCTCAACTGAAGTGGATTTGACTGGTTCATCTCGCGAAGTCAATGATTCATGGCTGAAACTCAGGGAACAGGATACCTGGGCTTCTGCACTATCAAAAATTCGAACTGCCAGACAATATGCCATTGAAGCCGCGCGCAAATCCCTCAGTGAAAATGGGGTACCAGAGAGAGGTTCTGCATTTAGAAGACTCCTTGACAATTGTAATATCTACAGAACTGGTGATGTAATTTTGGCTGCTATTCACTATCTTCGCTCAGTTGAAAAAGAGGATAATACCCCTCCTCGAGAAGTGAAGAAATTGATTGAGGATTCTGGTCGTTGGACAGATGAGGAATTGGAGAAGTGGAACGTTTCACTATACATCAATAGAATGTTGGATGATTCCTCATCTAGAGGGCGTCCGGCTTTGTTGAGCTTTCCACAGGGCACCGATAAGAATCGATTTGTGATACTTACAGACGCTGGTAGAGATCATCTGGAGAGGCTATCTACTTGAGCGATGAAAATTCGGAAGTAGGGCCAAAAGATTGGTCTTTCACCTCGCATATTGGAGCAGACCTTCGTGGAATTGACCTGTCGGGAGCTAATCTTCGTCGAGCCGTTTTTGATGGGGCTGATTTAGAAGGTGCTGATTTGTCGGGTGCCGATCTTCGCAGGGCCTCCTTCAAGCGCGCCAATCTGATGAAGGCCGCATTTGATGATGCAGATATGCGGGATGCGAGTTTTGTCAAGGCTCGAATGAATTTGTCAAATTTCCAAAGATGCCGCCTCGATGGTGCTGACCTACGTGGGATACGGGGGCGCTACGCCATCTGGAGAGAAGCAAATTGGTGGGAGGCGACTATGGATGATGGTCTACGCAATGCATTGAAAAAGAAGTGGCCAAAACCAGAAAAGGATTAATTCAGAGTCAATTTGGAAAGGCCTTCTCGCATCCAGTCAGGGACTGTTATCTTCTTCTTCACATCACTCATATCTACACATACAGTAACTTGATCTGCAGACCAACAAAGAGTTCCGTTTTGATTTCTAAATTCAATTCTCCAAGTGATTGAAGTCTCTCCAATTTTTGGAACTGTAATTGTACAATCTACTGTATCGCCATATGCTAATGGGTGACGGAAATTTGCTTCTGAGTGAACAAGTGGAAATCCTATCCTGTACTCTCTCAGAATTTCGTTGTAATGCATACCGCAGGAGTACTCCCATGATTCTTCGTAAAATCTGTGAGCCAGGTCCCAAAATTGAGGATAGTAGACTATCTTAGCCATATCGACCATAGAGAAGTCGATTCGCCTACTCGAGGTAAAAGCCATGTATCGCCATAGATGCAAGAGAGATGAATATGTCGACTAAAGAATAGTCAATTATTCTCCCCTAGTATGAGAAAGCATCCATTGCATTATTTCTGGATCGGAATAGATTGCAAACCAGCCCCCATGTTCTCCGCCAACTACTGTTTGGAATTCAATCTCTGCACCAAGATTACTCAAATTTTCAGCCATCTGGGCGGCCATACTGTATTCTGAGGTGCTGTCATTTGTGCCGTGACTCATCCATACGGGCAGATGAGCGATTTCCTCTGCTAATGGTAAATATGAATAGGGCTCATGATGAGGAGTCAGTGGCATAATTGCTGCAAAATAATCTGGAAGTGTAGCAGCTACGATGAATGTACCTCTTCCTCCCATGCTCAAACCAGTAAGGTATACTCTATCATCGTCGACATTCAGATTTGCTTTAACGTCTTCAAGGACATCTAACGCCTTCTTTGGGTCCCAGTCAATTTCCAATTTTGAGGGTCTAACGATGATGTATCTGTCATCATCCGGGATATGGAAATTATTTGTCATCATGTTATTGAAGAATACTGAATCCAGTAGTTGACCATGGAGATAAAGGAACACTGGATACTCAAATGAAGCATTATATCCAGCTGGAATTTTTACCGAATAAGTGTAACCACACTCGTAATCAAGGCGTTCATCTACAACCACTTCAGACTCGTTATTTAATTCGATAGAGGCGTATGAGACATCTGTCAAACCATCGACTGCGAGCCATTGTCCAGCTTGTATCTCGGACCAAGATGAGGGGTTAGATGTTGGGTTAAGGCCCTCTGTAGCGGTCACATTACATGGAGGGACAGAGATTGGTCCAGTCTCTTCTTCTGGCCTGTCATTCTGTTCATTCTCTTCTTCCGGTCTCTGTGATTCAAATGAGCAGTCTCCTCTTTCCTCAATCCAGGTTCCTCCTCTCTCTTCACAATCCTCTGATGTAATTGACGTTGATTCGTTGGCCTCTTCTCGTATATCTTCCGTATCAATATCTGAAATTGGGTCTACGGATTCTTCTGATTCGTCTTCTGAAGCACAGCCAACAAAACTGCAAGATAGTAGTAGAATAATTAGAGCAAACGCTGTACCTTGCACGTATAGACGTGAATAATTTCCGTTATGTAGTATTGTATCGCGAAAAGTTCCCATATTTCGGTGAAAATGGCGGACCCACCGCGATTCGAACACGGGTTTGAGGCTCCGCAAGCCCCAGTGATATCCAGGCTACACTATGGGTCCAGCGTGTTTTGGACCGACGACTTCTGTATAACTCCGACGGTGGGTAAAATCAAATTGAAAGGGGCAGAACAGTCTTCCAACGAGGCTCTGCAAGTTTCTTTGCATTAGGAGCAATCCTAGTATTCTTGGTCTTATGAGTAAGAATTCCATGCATCCCCCCCACCGAAAATTTTACTCTCAACTCGACCATTCTATCTCGCTCGGCTGCATTCATCTGGTCTTCATCTAAGTCTATGCTAGCGACAGCTTCATCTCCGGCATTTGTAATGCTCAAACTGTTACCGTCCATACTCGCTCGAGGAGAGAAGTCGAAGTCATCTGGATCATTCATCGAAACATCGACGTCGACAATCAGTCGATTTCTTACCGAGGCCTTCTTGACTTCGATTGAACGTACCATCAAAGCTGTCCAATGGCTTTGGGTTGAAAGGCCTTCTCCATCGAAAATGAGAGATTATACGGTGACTTCACTGACCCTTGGAATAAGAATGATGTAATCTATAGTTAGAGTCCAGTCATTTCCTGGGTCTGGATCTACTTCGTCAATTAGAATATCTGGATCGCATTCATCGGCCGTAATTACCCAGATCCATTCACCTTGCCCGAACCTCGCTCCAGCCTCGTTGAGAAGCGACTGTTCTAGGCTATCCGAACTATCGGCACTTACCGTATATCCACTATCAGGCCAAGGATTCAAGTCGCCTCTGTCTATACTCGCTGTTGCATTTATTGTGACATTGTCGTGGGAGGTCTGAACACTTGAAGTCCAGCCAGTCATTGGAATATTTAGTCGGAGTGTGAAATTATCTTCTGGCCATTGAATTGGTAGTAAATCTCGGTCGAGAACCAAGGTTGCGTTGACCTGCATAATTCGAGCCCCGTTGGTACGGGAACCAACTTCTCCGGGAATATGTTGGTGAGTGGTACTCTCACCCTGTTCAGTATATCCTGACCATTCATAGGTTAGGTGTTGTTCTTCCCAAACCACATTGAACATTCGACTTACCACCATCAAGCTCCATAGTTCTGTGCTTGTGGCGCCGTTATCGTCTACTACAGTTAGCGAACCGGTTCGGTTTCCAGAATCTGCGTACATCACCTGAACAGAAGAGGACGTAGAATCTGCATCATTTGTTGGGTCGCCGTCACCATTTCTGTCAAATCCAAGGTCTAGGTCCCAGATGAATTCAACACCTCCTCCTTCTGAATCAAAGGATGCTGAGGCGTCGATAGTCGCAGTCTGATTGGTACGAACATAGCCCGGTTTGTCGATTACGATGGTTGGTGGTGAATTTACGAATATGGTTATCGATGCCCTATCGCTTTCTCCACGATCGTTGAAAACAACAACCTCAACGTCGTGGTTTCCGGCTTGAGTGAAAGTGTGGAAGGCGATTCCGGTGGTGGTAGTTCTCTTTTCTCCGTCTCCAAAGTCCCAAACATATTCGTCGATAATTGTCGGCGATGGTGTACTTGAAGATCTGGCGTCAAAATTAACAGATTCGCCTAGATTAATCGAGGTTTGATCTGCAGAAATTTCGGCAATAGGAGTCGTCGAAGCCAAGCCGGTGCATCCTGCCAAAGAGGTAAGCAAGAGCAGGAAGGATAGTGATACGGCTCGTCCGGCTTCTAACTGCATTATACAAATGGGGCAGAGAGAGACAAATAGGTATGACGGATTTATTTCTTTCACCGATGAAGTTCAAGGAGGGTCTCCCATCCGTGAAGTCATGGTCGGAGGTATGCTAACCGGATACAGGGTTCTCGGCTTCGACCTAGAGACTACAGGATTGAACCCTCGAAGCGACCGAATTGTGCAATATGCATTGATTGGTAGTGACGTTGATGGTTCACACATTAATCGAACGGCTCTGGTAAATCCTCGTCGCTCAATACCTCCTGAATCTTCCCGAGTGCACGGCATTACTGACGAGGATGTGAAGGGAGAAAATGAGTTTTCTGAACATCTTCCTGAACTAATCAAATTGATTTCTGACGCCGTTATAGTTGGGCATAATGTTTCAAAATTTGATTGGAGGTTTCTTGAGTTGGAGTGTATGAGGGCAGGATTCGAAGTCCCTGTACCAAGGGCAATTATTGACACCCTGACCTTGGCTAGGAAGCTTAGAATCCCTGGTCGTCACGCATTGGGATCTCTGTGCACACGTTACGATATCAATATCGCCCGCGCGCACAGTGCTGATGCGGACGCTGGTGCAACTCTGCTGTTACTTTGGTCGATGATGCAAAGTTATCCAAAGGAATTCAGAGGCGGACTGGATGAATTACAAGATATGCTATCTGGAAATCCAGGTAATAGTGATAGATTAGGGCCTAGTTTGGTTGATTTGGAGCCGGTCAAAGGTACAAATGGAAGATTACGCCATTCTGATCAAGGAATTGTCATCGCCTTCGGAAAACACAAGGGTAGGACTTTACAAGAATTGCAGAAGGTCGACAGACGCTACTTGGACTGGTTATCTTCGCCGTCTTCGCCTATTTCTTCGAAAACGGTATCAGAATTACTTCGTAACCAACGTGAGTAATCGCGGGCGTGCCCTTCGTTCATTGGATCCCACGGTAATACCTCGCACCAATCACCAAGATGTACAATACGCCCGTCCATTCTAGCGCTACCAAGAAAAATTGCTCCTTCATGCCCAGAGTCAAGTAATTTAGACAGATGTACTAGGGCTTGATCGCGAAGAACCGCACCGAATTTGTGGTCCGATGGGGCTAATTCTCCTTCATTGCCGATAGGCGGCATTCGTTGGAATAGAGCCGCTCCAGCCTCACGGTCAAATCGAATGACTTGAACCACCTCATCCCGAAACATATGACCTGGTGAGAGTGTACCGTCTCGACGAGCGGCCCACCAAATTGGGCACCACGCCTTCCACTCACACCATCCACACTGCTGGTCGCCGGGTGTGGCGGGGAGAGGTGTCGTGGAAGGACGCATTCCTTCCCATGCCTCTAATGCCGATTCCAATACATCTGGGCCATCAGCTTGGTGAACTGTTTGGTTTGCAGAGTACCAGCCTTCTGCGACTACAGTTGGGTGATTAGGATTATTCTGTTTCAATAAATCTCGATAGAACCTTAGCTGCCTACTAACCTTTTCATTTAGTGTGGGTGATGGAGGCTTACCGGTTTTCAAATCGGCTACAATCCAACCCTGTGACTCCCCATTTTCATCAATATCGGCTACCAATAAATCGAGTCGCCCCATTAACCGCCCACATTCTGAAACTAAAGTCCCTTCATTCGCCAAAACGATTGACTGAACCTCTTTCCAAGTTGCTATGCTAACTTCTGATAAGTTTTGAACTTCTACCTTGGATTTGCTAAATAGGATATTCAAGGCTCCGATGAGTCCATCGTGGGCCTTGGTGATTTGTTCCTCCTTCCAACGAGGATGTCGAGGAGTTTCTAGGAAGTTATCTTTCTCGATTTGCCAATGTCTATCCAATACTGCTTTCGCAGTGGCAGGAAGCCAGTCTGATTCATCGCCTTCACGATCGGCTAAATCGAGATTACAGAGGTCTTCTACAGAATTGTGGACAGCATTACCCAAGGCTGCGGGCATACTCGCCTTTCGAGGGAGGCCTTGACGAGAAAGCCAGTATTTTCGTGGACATTCTTCGTACCTATTCCAGGATGATGGAGATAATTGGTGGGCGATAAAACCCTCTTCCGATTCAGGGCTTGATTCACTTCCTTTACCTGATGATTGCAGCTCCTCTACCTCCGACATGCTATATCGAGAGAGGCCAACGATTAACAGTATCTCGGTCGGTTACGGTTCAATGAGTGGAGCGCCCGTGGTCGCGGTAGATGATGAGTTGAATGCTGAGGATGCCTTGGTAGTGACATGTTTTCCTTCTGCTGGATTTGTTAGTAGTATCGTTGCCCACTACCTAGTCGACCGTTTAGGTCTAACCTTTGTAGGAGGAGCAAGAGGCGCCGGACTTCCTCCGGTTTGCCTAGTTCAGGAAGGGAAACCCTTGCCGCCACTGCGATTCTATGCAGGTGAGCCAATCTGTCATATGGATAGGTGTGACAAAGTGGTATTAATCGCCTCTGAAATTCAAGTGAATGCGGATTTGACACTTTCACTTGCTGATTCAATACTCGATTGGGTCGAGGCTAGCGGAGCGAGTCAGGTGATGATGATTGATTCATTTTCACATGGCCCAGACCAAGCACATTCTATCTTTGATGATGATGAATCTGACGAATCGATGTTGGGGATTGGTTCTACAGATTCAGCACAAGAAACACTTGAGAAACTCGGTGTTTCAAAACTCAAACACGGCGTCGTTGGAGGTATGAGTGGAGTAATGTTAGGTGAATGCCGAAGGAGAAGAATCGATGCTATGGCCATCCTGGCAGAATCTGGCGGTGATTTAGCAAATGGTGCAATACCAGATGCTCGAGCCGCAGCTCGAATTATCGAGAGGCTTGATGGTCTACTTCCGGCAATCAAGTTAGATACAGAACCCCTACTAGAAGAAGCCCAGAGAATAGAAGAACAAATCCGGGAAATGATGGCGACTCAACTCAACCAATTAAAGATGGATAAACCAGGTGTTGAAAGCTCTGGAATGTACGGTTAAATGCCTCAATAGTCCCCTAATGACATCTGCTGCGGCCCAGCATCTCCGAGTATCTCGCCAGAGTTTTCTTCGGCTGAATCTGCTCCTCCACCGGAGATTTTCAACTCTAGTTCCGACTCGCTCAAAACGGTCACTGAAAGCCTGGTTGCTTTGTCTAACTTAGATCCTGAGGATTCTCCAGCAACTAAGAAATCTAACTTTCCTGAGACGGATGAAACAACTTTACCACCGGCGGCCTTGATCATCAATGCGATTTCCTTCCTTGGCCTACTCAAACTTCCAGTAATACAGAATGTTTGTCCGGTAAGTGGTCCTTCTGATTCTTGTTTTGCTTCTTCAGTGGTTATTTCAATCACTGCGGCTAATCCTTCCACCATCTCCCTACGTTCTGACAGACCTTCTAGGAAGGAGCGAGCAACAGTCTCACCAACTCCTTCCAATGTGACTAATCTAGAGATTGCAATTTCATGATGATTTAGAAGATTAAACATAGTCTCAGAATTTCCTAATTCTTCTGCAAGTCCGGTCGCTAACTCGGGCCCAATGCCCGGTAGACCTAGAGCATAGAGGAAGGCTGAGAGGCTAATCGACCTTGTTGAATCCAATTGGGAAATTATGTTATTTGCAGATTTCTCGCCCATTCGTTCCAAACTGACAATGTCAGAGTGAGTCAAAGAGTATAGGTCTGGTAGAGTGTTGACTAACCCCTCATCGCACAATTGTTCGGCTAATTTCTCGCCTATCCCATCCATCTCTAGGGCTCGGCACCAATACAGAATTGCTCTTTCTAGTCGAGAAGGACAATTTAGATTGAAGCAACGAATAAACGCGCCATCTTGTTGTAGATTAGTTTCACATCTGGGGCATTGCTCTGGAATAAGGACTTCTGCGCGCATAGGTTGTAGGTCGTTAAACGGAGTTCCGTCGGCGTGAAGTCGATTCTCTAAGTCAGAACTCTTAGCTTCACCCAAAACTTCGATAATCTTTGGGATTACATCTCCCCGGCGAACTATTCTGACTCTATCTCCGATACATATTCCTAACCTTTCAATCTCGCCGGCATTGTGTAGAGTGGTGTTCTCAACTGTTACTCCTGATACCGTTACTGGTGCTAACCTTGCAACGGGAGTCACCGTGCCGGTCCTTCCAACCTGCCAATCTACGCCCATGACAACCGTAGAGGCTTCTTCTGGAGGGAATTTCCAGGCCATAGCCCAACGGGGATGATGGGCAGTCTCACCGAGAAGTTCTCTCTTTGCTAAATCGTCCAATTTGATGACTACCCCGTCTATCTCCCATTGTGCATTATCGCGATTCTGTGTCCACCGCTTCGTCACCTCAATAATTCCCTTGGTTACCGCCTCGTCAGACTCTCCTTCGACTACTTCATTTCCAGCAGGAGTGATCTGGTTTGATTCGAGCCAGTCGATTGCCTCTGAGTCATTTGTGAAGGCCGGAGGTGTCGGGCTGTCAGGATGTCGATTTTCGGTACTTGGGAACATTACACCATAGGCATGAAATGCTAAATCGGCTGCATCCCCCTTGCCTGCATCAGTAGTTTTCTGACGTAAACTTCCAGCGGCGAGGTTTCGGGGATTAGGGGCGATAGAGGCATATTTTTTTCGAAATATATCCAATGGCATTACCACTTCACCTCGAACGTGAGCATCTCCTTCCCAATCTATTGACTCGGGAATATTTGGTATCCTACGAGCATTGGCAGTAACATCCTCACCTCGCTCACCATTTCCACGAGTGGCTGCACGAATCAAACGTCCTCGACGATATTCTAGAGATAATGCAGAGCCGTCCAATTTCGGTTGGCACACGAAACGACGCCCATGAGCTGTTGTTTCTGCGACAAAGTGTGCAACTTCTTCTTCCTCGGTAGCCTTGTCTAGACTTCTCATTGGGAATAGGTGGTCGACTTTCTCTGAGCCAGGGACTGGATCCGAACCGACTTTGGAAAGTTGTGGGTGTTCAGGTGAAAGTTGTTGTAATTCATCAAATAAAGCGTCATACTCAGCATCGGTTATCTCGGGAGAAGCCTCATTGTAATAGAGGTTAGAATGATGTGCAAGTAGCCTTGCAAGCTCCTCGATACGGGCGCTGTTCGCCCACTCATCCATGGCCTCCGGAACCATGCTGTACGAGGGGAGGCTATCCCCTAAAAGGTGCTCTTTTTTCGTAATAAAACTCGTAAATTATAGCTTTCGCA
>CETB01051259.1_pt1 | contig 18027 bp, 15 predicted proteins | sample 356381 | NCBI WGS metagenome assembly CETB01 (sample SAMEA2622545, study PRJEB7988) | marine metagenome | biome: marine biome (ENVO:00000447); feature: deep chlorophyll maximum layer (ENVO:xxxxxxxx); material: "saline water (ENVO:00002010), including plankton (ENVO:xxxxxxxx)" | depth 155 m | reverse complement strand
GCCAGTTATTGGAAAGTCTCATAATACCAAAAATGAAACCAACTATGGTGGCCAAAATAATACCACAAAATGCAATTAGGAGTGTATTTAATAGGCCCACAATAGCTGCTTCAAAATGGGTTGAGCTTGAGGTATAATCGAGGAAAGGAGAAAACGTTATATCGTAACCAGCAGTATGGCCCAGAAAATCGAAACTAAAGTCCTTACCTATAGCCGCCAGGTTAACTGTTATGTTGTGTAATATTATTGATAGTGCTGCAAAAACGAGGGCTATAGTTAAAATCTGTATTATTACAGACCTAGCATCTTTATTATTCCAAAGTCGACTAACTACAGATCGTTCTTTATTTTGGGATTTATTAACTATATCCAATTAGCCGTGTCTCTGTTTTGGGGTAACTAAATATTTCATCGCATTGCTCCCTTTTTTAAAAAGAGCACCGGGGATTCATATCCCCGGTGAATATTTTAGTCTAACAAAGAACTGAATCTCAACGAAATGGCGGAGAGTACTGTAGTCCACCTTTATTCCACAATTGGTTAAGGCCACGTTTCAATGCTAGCGGTGTATTTACACCCACATTTCTCTCAAAGATTTCACCATAGTTTCCTACAGACTTAATTATATTGTAAGCCCAGTCTTTGCTTAATCCCAGTTTTTTGCGACCTGAAAGTTCGTTTACACCCAGAAGCCTAAGTATTTCCAAATTCTTTGAACTTTTCATTTGATCAACATTTTTGGAAGTCACACCAAGCTCTTCTGCCGTAATAGTCGCATTTAAAACCCAAGTAACAATGTCAGACCATTGATCATCTCCATGTCGGGTAGCTGGACCCAAAGGTTCTTTTGAGATGATTTCTGGAAGTATAATATGGTTTTTTGGGTCAGTCAGGGTCGAACGAGTAGCAGCCAAACCTGAAGCATCTGTTGTGTAAGCGTCACATCTGCCAGCCACATAATTTTGTCGAGCCTCATCATTAGTTTCGATTGGAACGGCTTCGTATTTCATGCCATTAGTTTTAAAATAGTCAGCTAAATTTAACTCAGTAGTCGTTCCAGTTTGAATGCAAATTGATGCTCCATTTAGCTCTTTTGCACTTTTTACTCCAAGCTTCTTTTTAACAATAAAGCCTTGTCCGTCATAATAATTTACGCCGTGAAAACGCAGTGGAACACCGTTGTCTCGAGAGAAGGTAATAGTAGTATTCCTCCACAAGACATCACCTTCTCCAGCATTTAATTTAGTAAAACGAGTTTTACCAGTAGAGGTAACGGCTTTAATTTTGTTAGCGTCGCCTAACACTGCAGCAGCTGTTGCTCTGCAAAAGTCGACGTCAAAACCTTTCCAAACGCCACTTTTATCAGGATAGGCAAAGCCTGCTAGACCAGTAGTTACTACACACCTAACTACGCCTCTCTTTTTAACATCGTCGAGAGTGCCAGCAGCTACTGAAAACGATAACAAGCTTGCGACACCTATTCCGGCGATTATTGCACTTATTCTACTCTTCATAGAATCCTCCGTTAAAAAATTTTTTATAGATTATTATTTAAATACTTTTAAATTTGTTACAGTTTTGTTTCTATTCACTTATCCGTATCACGATTTAGGCAGTAACTACAATAATTAAGAGCAAAAAAGTTTTATTTTTCTATTATTAATATATTTTCTATTAGAATTATAAAGCTAGGCATTTAATTTGTTCTTTGAGGAATTAAATTTTGGAAAATAATATTCAAACATTTAAAAGTGCATGCCGAATGTGTCATGGCGGTTGTGGAGCAGTTATTGAAGTTGCTGGCGAAAAAATTAAAAGTATCAAAGGGGACCCCGAAAACCCTATGAATAAGGGTAAGCTGTGTGTTTTGGGGGCTTCCAGTTTAGACCAAGTTTATAATTCAAGACGATTAAAATATCCAATGAAAAGGGCAGGCAAGCGGGGGGAAGGTAAGTGGGAGCGCATATCCTGGGACTCTGCATTTGAGGAAATGGCTGCAAAGATTAAAGGAGCAACCAACACGGATGGTGCCGAGTCAATTTGGGTAGGAACAGGAACAGGTAGACACCATTTTCCATTTGTTTCTAGGTTTGCAAATGCAATTGGAACGCCAAATTGGTGTGAACCTGGCACTGCACAGTGTTTTAGACCCAGAGTTCATGGGAGTATTCTAACTATGGGGCAGCTCCCAATTTGTAATTATACAAATGATGTCTTTCCAGAGTTGATTATGTTTTGGGGCCACAATCCTATTTATTCCGGTCCAGACGGGGAACTCGGTTTTGGCGTAAAGGAAGCTTTGACGCATAAACCAAATATCATTGTAGTCGATCCCAGGGAGACGATGCTGGCCAAAAGGGCTGATTTTTGGTTGCAACTTAGGCCAGGAACCGACGACGCCCTAGCTTTAGCAATGCTTAATGTAATAATCAGCGAAGGGCTTGAGGATACTAATTTTGTGGAGAGTTGGTGCTATGGTTTTGAAGAGTTGGCTGAAAGAGTCACTAAATATACGCCGGAATGGGCAGAGCCAATTACTTGGGTTTCCGCAGAAAAAATTAGAGAAGCAGCTCGGTTATATGCAAAGGTAAAACCCTCTATGTTGGAGTGGGGTTGTGCTATCGAGCATACGCCAGCTTGTTTTCAAACCGTTCGAGCTTTGCTCTGTCTTCCCTCCATTACCGGAAATATAGAACAGCCTGGAAGTTGGTCCTTCGGAATGTTGCCATTACCGCCTTTCCCGCAACTTTTTGATAAGATGCCTCAGAGACAACAAGAAAAACGCCTTGGTTATAAAGAATTTAAGGTTTTGAGCGGTGAGTTAGCTCAGTTACCCTCTGCACATATTCCAACTATTTTTGAAGCTATACGCACAGGTAAACCCTATCCAGTGAAGACAGGTTTTATATTTGGTAATAATGCATTGTCAACATACGGGGATGTCAAAAAAGTTTACGAAACACTAATGGCATTAGAATATTTAGTTGTGGCTGACCTTTACCTTACCCCCACTGCAGAGTTAGCTGATTTAGTACTTCCCGTAGCTTCGTGGGCTGAGGTTGATGCACTGCCAGCAGTACCTTTTTACGGTCAAAATGTAATAATGGCCCAACAAAAAACGGTGCAATTTGCGGAATGTATGCAGGATGAAGAAATAATGGTTGAGATTTGTCGCAGACTTAACACAGAATTTGGCCAGGAGAGCCCCCAGGAAGTATATGATACAATGCTGCGGAGCTCTCTTGATTTTGGATGGGAAGAATTAAAAAAAATGGGTTTTTACAGACCTGAATTCAAGTGGAAAAAGTATGAGAAAAACGGGTTTGATACACCGACCGGCAAGATCGAACTTTTCTGCACTCGCCTTAAGGATGCAGGATATGATCCTCTCCCCTATTTTGAAGAACCTCCCGAAAGCCCTTATAGTGTGCCTAAGGTGGCAGAGGAGTTTCCTTATATACTAATAACAGGTGCTAGAATACCTACATTTTTTCAATCTGAATTTAGGCAATTACCCAAATTGAGAAAAGGTAGGAGAGAACCTGAGTGTGAGTTGCACCCAGAAACTGCCAAGGCTCTTGGCGTTAAAGAGGGGGACTGGGTTTCAGTTGAAACGATGCGGGGAAAGTGTAGGCAGAAAGTTAAATTATTCTCAGGTATTGATCCGAGAGTTGTACATGCCCAGCATGGTTGGTGGTTTCCAGAAGATAATACTACGGCTGACCATGGTATCTGGGATTCAAATGCGAATACTTTAACTAGTATTGAACCCCCATATTGTTCGGCGATGGGTACCTATCAATTAAGGGCCCTTTTATGCAAGGTGGTTAAAGTAGAGTTGTCGAAGAAGCCCTGGACACCTAAAAGGAATTTTGCTTACCAAACCAATGTAAATAACGTTCAAGAGTGGACGTAGATTATTAGGGACTTTAAAGCAGTATGCTTAAACGTAAAATTAATTATTATTAGTTTTACTATGTTTAACAATGGCATGGACCTATGGAAATAAAACCTAAATCAAAGCCTGCTAAAAGCGATGTGCAACAATATTCTGACGTTGCCAGTTCCGATGATATGGAGAATGATAAAAAAAATCCCACACCTCATGAAAGGGCCGATTTAGTAGTACGTCGACTGGAAGACTTTATTAGGAAAGGTCGAACTGAGGATGGGGGGATTAATTTTCGCAAATGGCAGGAAATGGCGGCAGTTGAAGTAGCAGATGCAATTAGAGATGCGGAGAGATACCTCAGAAGCGATCAAAGATTTTGGACTCGGAGTATGGCAGTGGGAGCGGCCGCCCTTCTTACTTTAGGTGTTTGGGGCACCGTGCTGGCTGCCGATGCTACTGCAGACCGCCAAATGACAGCTCTTATTCTTATAATAACGGGCGCACTTTTGTTGGGATTGGTAAGTATTTGGGCTATTCGTCGTATGGATCACTACTATAAAAAAGGTAGACGTCGATATCACCTAAAAAGGATTATTGATTTTGATCGAAAACTTGCCACTTTAGATAAAGAAATGGAAAATCGAATACGTAATTTACAAGAGAGCCTTAGAGAAATGACAAAAGGTAACCTCGGTAAATTATGACTCGAATAGTTATGTTGTCCAGAAACTAATTTTTTTCTACTATCTGATAATGGTAGTCATAATACTTTTGTAAACTAAAACTTTTGCGTTCTAGTTACTTTTTTTATTTAGTTAAGTTTAGTCATATTTCTGAGGTTCTTTTAGAAATTGATAGGGACAAAAATGGGCAAAAATACGTCGTTGCTAATTGATAAAAATCCTGGCCGAAATGCCCAGACTTTTGGCATAGCTAGAGAATTGCAGACAGATGTTGATCTTATTCATGAACCTTCTATCGGGGTAGTAGGAAACAAGGGAGATTCCCAGTGCTATATAGGTGTAGCAAATAAAGTAGAAATTATTCACGAAGCACTTAGGAAGAGAGTTGGGCTAGAGCCAGGCAAATTACGAATGAGATTAGTCCAGCCAGAGTATACGGTGGCCACTTCTGACGGTATTAGGAATGGAACCAAAGAAATGCGATACTCTTTGATAGGCAGAGAAGTAACAAACGATTCTATGTGTGAACATTTGAGCGCTTCTGGCCTAGAAGGGGTAATAGCAGTTGTTGCATGTGATAAACCGCCAGTCGGAACACTGGCAGCAATTCTTGAGCATAATAGACCTGCTATAATTGTTTCTGACGGGTCAATAAGACCAGGAATAGATTCTGTTACAGGAGAAGCCATTGATATCGTCACTAGCTATCAAATTGCTGGTAATAGTGATGAGGTTATGAAGCGGCGTATAGCTATGGAGGCGTGTCCCGGTTATGGAAGTTGCGGGGGGATGTTTACGTACAATACTATGCAAACTTTTATTGGAGTAATAGGAATGGAGCCTATTCATATGGTATCCCCTGCTTCTCAAGATGAAAGGAGAACTGATGAATTTCCTGATGAACTTATCAATTATCTGACCCAACTTATAAAAAAAGAAATATTGCCACGTGATATTGTAACTAGAGAATCTATAAGAAATGCTATTATTGTTGCCATGGCGGTTGGAGGGTCGACGAATGTTATGCTTCATGCTCCCGAGTTGGCGAGAGCAGCGGGATATAGTGACTTTTCAAAGGATATTATGAGCCCAGAGGAATTTAATGATCTGTCTGAAAATGTTATACCTGTTGTAGTAAATGCGCGCCCTTTTGGAAAATATTCAATGGTAGATATTGATGCCAATGGCGGTGTTCAAGCTATTGTCAAAGACCTAATGAATGCAGGACTATTAAATGGCGAGACAATTACTTGTACGGGTGAGACTCTAATAGAGCAAATTAGTAGATTGGATCCACCTGAACCTGACGGAGAAGTAATCTACAGTGCAGAAAATCCATTTAAAGAGACCGGAGGGTTGAGGGTCCTGGGTGGTAATCTTTCTCCAGAATATAGCGCTGTATTAAAATTAGCGGGCGTTGAAGGTGGGCTTGAAAATAATGTTTTTGTTGGTAAGGCTAAGACTTTTGATGGTGAACAAAAGCTGTTAGAAGCTTTAGATACTGAACCCGGGATTTTTGAGAATCTTGATATGGTCGTGGTCCGATACGAGGGGCCTGTGGGAGGTCCCGGCATGCCAGAAATGCTCGACTCTACTTCAAGATTAACAGCTTTGTGTAGGGAAAAAAATATAGTAGTTGGTCTGATGACCGATGGAAGGTTCTCTGGCGGTTCAGTGGGCTTAGTTATTGGACATGTAGGACCTGAAGCCGCTGTAGGTGGTCCAATAGGACTAGTGGAGGATGGCGACACTGTGAGAGTCGATCTCAACAATAATGAGTTAATTTGTGAGCAACTTGAGGATGAAAAAACGTACAATAAGAGAAAAGAGGAATGGGATAAGGAAACAGGTAAAAATGGAGGTACTCATCCGTCAGCTGGAGAAGTAAATACTAGGTTATTAAATAGGATGAGGTCTTCGGCTGTTTCTGCCGTTTATGGGGCCGGAATGCATCCAGGTAGAAGCGTCTGGGTTAATGATCCTAGAAAAACAGAGCTGTCAGAATTTAAACCAACGAACAAGTTTAAAGAATGATAGGTTGCAAACGAAACTAATGACCTAGACTGTCTTTTTTCTTTGAAGAACATCTTATCCTTTACCTATGCACTCACAGCAACATTTATATGGGGTACCGCATTTATAGCCCAAGATCAGGGTATGGAGCATATTGGTCCCCTAACCTTTAATGGAGCCAGATATTTCTTTGGTTTTTTAGCATTGATTGGTCTAGCTATAGTGTTAGAGAAAAATGCTGCGCAAGAGTTCAGAAAAAACTCTAGAAAAATCATATCAGAAATATTTAGTATTGGGTGTTTTCTATTTTTAGCTAGTATTCTTCAGCAGTATTCTCTTCTCTACACTGGTGTAGCTAACTCAGCTTTCTTTACAATTTTCTATATACTTTTTGTTCCCTTTATAGCGTTTTTGTTTTTTTCTAGGACTGTGCATTGGTCTGTTTGGCCTGCTATTCTAACCTGCTTAGTTGGCGCGTACTTTTTAAGTAATTTTTCTGATGCCACTGTAAGGTTAGGAGACTCAATGGTCTTACTCGGCGCGCTATTTTGGGGTTTCCATATTGTATTTATTTCTAGAGTTATTCGTATTTTTGATTTTCCTTTATGTGTTTCAGCAATTCAATGTTTAATCGTGGCTATATTTTCTATGGTTTTTGGTTTTATTTTTGAGACTGTTTCTCTGGAGGGTATAGGTTTAGAAATCAATGAGATACTGTATGCCGGTCTATTATCAAGTGGTCTGGCATTTTTACTTCAAATATATGCTCAGAGGCACATATCTCCCAGCTCAATAGCTGTTATATTTTCGCTAGAGGGGGCCTTTGCGGCGATAGCTGCTTGGGTTATTTTAGAGCAAATATTAGGATTTTATCAAATTATTGGCTGTTTTCTTATTCTGGTTGGCGTCATTATTGCACAATTAACACCACTAATTTTTAGATCTAGAACCTAAAGGTTAGATACTATCTAGTCCAATCGTATAATATGGGGCAACCAGAGTGTGAGAACAGGAAACCCTACAATAAATGCAACCCTAATTCCGTCAGAGATAAAGAATGGTATCACGCCTTTAAAGGTTTCGATCATAGGGACATCTTTTGCTAAAGAGTTAATAACAAAGACGTTTAGTCCTACAGGTGGGGTTATCAGCCCTACCTCAACGACGATTAGAGTAATTACTCCAAACCATAATTTTAAATCATCGGGGCTAAGTCCAAAATCTAAACCGGCTATTATTGGCCAAAAAATTGGCACAGTTAATAAAATCATGGATAGCGAGTCCATAATAAATCCTAAAAGGATATACATAACCAACATCATCAGGAGAACTGTTAAGGGAGGTAATCCAGATTGTTTAAAAAAGTCCGCCGCTAGTATAGGAAGTTCCGAAAATCCCAAAAATGCGTTAAAAACACTTGCACCCAACAGTATTAAGAAAATCATACCAGTTGTTTTTGCAGTTCCAAGAATTGCCTCAATCATTCCCTTCAGTCTCATTTTTCCACGAGTAACTGCTATCAGAAAGGTTCCCACCGTGCCGACACCAGCTCCTTCTGTAGGTGTAAAAAAACCTATATATATACCTCCCATTACTAATAGAAAGATTAGTAATACAGGCCATATATCAAGCAATGCCATAAGCCTCTCAGTTCTTTCAGATCTAATTCCTGCCGGACCCGCATTAGGGTTAATTCTTACAACGATAGCTATCGCTAAAATATAGCCAAGGGCCGCTAAGATACCGGGTATAAAGGCAGCTTGAAAAAGAGAGGCAATATTTGCTTCCACCATTATTGCGTAGATTATGAGAACGATAGAAGGGGGTATCAAAATTCCCAGCGTACCACCTGCAGCTAATGATCCCGTTGCTAGGGATCCCGAGTAGTTGAATTTTTTTAATTCGGGCAGTGCCACTTGTCCCATTATTGCAGCTGTTGCTAATGAAGAACCACTGATTGAAGCAAACCCAGCACAACCTCCCACTGCAGCCATAGCTACTCCACCTCTATGGTGTCCTAACCAAACATTGGCTGCCCTGAAAAGTGCTTGGCTCAAACCGGCTTTAGCTGCGAACTGTCCCATCAATATGAATAGCGGCGCAACCGATAGATCAAAGGAAGCAAATTGCCAATACATTAGTGTTTTTAGAAATGATAGCAGTGGAGTTATACCGGCGATATAAACGTAACCAACCATCCCAGTAGCCAGCATTGAGACGCCTATGGGTACTCTTATAGCCAGTAGAATTAAAAGAACCAGAAATCCCAATAAACCAGCTTCTACTCCCGTCATTACTTTAACCTACTTTGTAACTTGTTTTTTTGCTGGTTCTTATTTCTGACAAATTATTACGCAATGTATATAATATTACCATTATAAGAAGTAACATACAGACTACGGAGTATGGAAATGAAATCCAGCGCGGTATGGCCAAAACACCAGTAATTTCTCCATTTTCATACATATCAAAAGTACCGTAATACAGACGCCATGTTAAAAGCATACTTACTAATAAATATAAAAATGAACCCAGAGAATCACAGATTGCATGTATTTTCTTTGAAGACCAAGTCATAAAAAAGTCTACTATAACGTTTCCCTTCATTAGTTGACAAAATGGTAAGAACGCGAATACAGCAGTACAAGTGCCGATCTCAATTAACTCCATATCTCCCGGTATAGGCTTTGATATAGATGCCCGCCCAGTTACGCTAATTGTAGTCATAAGAGCGACTATTCCGACCACAAATCCACCAAATATAGCTAGCCAGGATGATGCGCCATAAAGAACCCGGCCCACCTTATCAGTGGGCCGGGTTATATTATCAACGTCGTCACTCAATTGAAAAAACCTTCCAATTGTAATGTAACTATCTTACTTTTCATACTTGGCTATCATGTCATAAGCATCTTGGAGAAGTTTTGGGCCATCATGCCCCTTTTTTGCGATTTCTTTATACCATCTCTCAATAACACCACCAGCTTTTGATTTAATTTTTGCTGATTCTTCGGCGCTAAGAACATGAAATTTATTTTTTGACTTAGATCGCATTAACTTCTCTGCAGGTTTTTCAATAGCTCTCCAATTTTCTCCTGCAGCACGTGCTATATTTCTACCACTATTATCATCAATAACTTTTTTAAGATCTGCTGGTAATTTAGCATAACTCTTCTTATTCATTAAAAACGAAAAAACTGCAGTGCTTAGACGGGGTGCGTCTCCAGAAAGCATAGTAAAGTGGCTAACTAGTTCATGCATCTTCACAGCAGGCGCAATTTCATAAGGAAGTACACTGCCTTCTATTACACCCTTTGACAACATTGGTGGTATTCTCATTAATGGGGTAGCTATCCCAGCTACGCCTAATGACTCTAAAAGCCAAACACCGAGACGGTTATGGACCCTGAGTTTCATGCCTTTTAGATCCGCAACGCTTTTAATTGGACCTTTTGTCATAAAAAATGCCCCATCATGTGCGTGAAGTAAAAGTATTTTATAATCTTTGAACTCATCTTTTACCAAGTGCTTATCTTGATAGTCCTGAAGCGCTAAAGTGGTTGATAAAGCATTTCTATGGACAAATGGTAGCTCAAAGGCCTCAACTTTAGGCATACGGCCAGCAGTAAATCCAGTTAAAGTCCAAACTATATCTACCACACCATCCTTAACCTGGCTTAAGAGTTGTGGAGGTTTACCTCCTAGTCCCATAGCCCAGAACGGTTGTACTTTAATCCGACCATTTGATGCTTTGCCAATTTTTTTGGCCCACGGTATTAGCCATGTTTTTGCTGGATTAGCTACCGGAGGAATAAAGGAATGCATCCGTAAAGTAACTTCAGCAGACTTTGCTTGATTGAACGAGGGATAAGCAAAGAAAAACGTTAAAAACAGGATCCCTATAATCGATGTATTTAAAAACTTGTGACGCATATCGAGTTCTCCCTTTCAAATTTTGTCCGAGAGTTTATGGGTTAAATTTAAGCACTACACTACCATTTCAAAAAATAATGGAAAGCAAATTTAGGCCTATTTCTGCCGACCAATTAGGAAAAAATTGGGTCAAAACTTTAAGACGACAGTTCAAAGACCAATAATAAAATTATCTGGTATTTTATCTAGCTACCAATTAACTTACACCAGACTGGAGTGTGGTCAGAGGGTCTTTCCCATCCCCGTGGAGTCGAGTCGATCCCGACCTCTTCAAGATTGTCGGCTAATATTGGAGATAGCAAAAAATGATCAATTCTAATTCCATTATTTTTATTCCAAGCGCCCCTCTGATAATCCCAGAATGAATACTGGCCTGCTTCCTTATTTAATATACGGAATCCATCACTTAAACCTAGGTATATTAATTTTCGCCAGGCAGCTCTAGTCTCGGGCCTAAAAAGTGCGTCTTCGTTCCAGGCAGAGGGGTCATAGCAGTCATCGGGTTCCGGTATAACGTTAAAATCTCCACCTAAAATAAAATTGGTATCTTGTTGGAGAAGAAGCTTAATTCTCTGATACAGTCTCTCCATAAATTCTAATTTATAGGGAAACTTTTCGCTGTCGACAGGGTTACCATTGGGAGCATAAATAGATGCAACTAATAAGTCTTTTGTGAAAACTTCCATATAGCGCGCTTGTTCGTCATTTTGGTTTCCTGGCAGTTCTGTTAGTTCTACATCGATAGGAGATTTTGAGAGAATTGCAACGCCGTTATATGTTTTTTGACCATTAATGGCTATATTGTATCCTTTATCCTCTAGTTCTTGTCTTGGAAATTTTTCTGCTATGCATTTGAGCTCTTGGAGAAGCAAAATATCGGGCCTAAAGTCATCTAGCCACCTTAATAATAGGGGAAGTCGGGCATTTATAGAATTTACATTCCAAGTTGCAATTTTGGTCATAAATTTCTTAAACGGAAAAAGAAATACCACACCCACATGCTGCTGTTGCATTTGGGATTTTCAGGCGGAATGAAGCTCCAGCAAGATCATCAACATAATCCACTTCTGATCCATCTAGCAGATCTAGTGATACTTCATCAACGATTAGTTTTATTCCATTTGATTCAAATACAATATCTTGACTAGTTTTCTTATTATCTAGAGCAAAACTATACTCGAACCCAGAACAACCACCAGCTGCTACGGACACTCTCAGCATGACCTCACCGGAATTCTCCGAATCCATCAGCTCTACCACTCTGCTAGCGGCTGACTTTGTGGCTCTAATTCCCTTATTTTCTTCCATATTCTGTAAACACTAACATATTTGTCTTAATATAAACATCTTTGATATAATACTTTTTAATACAATACCAGTTTTTCTAATAAGTAGTAAATAATCCGCATGACTAATTTAGCAAGATATTCAAGCTTAGATAAAGAGAGTAAGGGGCGATTTTTTCCTGAGTCTGAAAGTTCTACTCGGACATGTTTTCAGAGAGATCGAGATAGAATAATTCATTCAACAGCTTTCAGACGTCTGGAATATAAAACGCAGGTTTTTGTAAACCATGAGGGTGACCATTATAGAACTCGCCTTACTCATAGTTTAGAGGTTGCGCAAGTAGCTAGATCCTTGGCTCGTTCTCTAAATGTTAATGAAGATCTGGCGGAAACATTGGCTCTATCCCATGATTTAGGGCACACCCCTTTTGGGCATGCTGGTGAAAATTCATTGTCGAAGGTAATGCAAAAATACGGAGGTTTTGATCATAATTCTCAATCTTTAGCCGTCGTAACCCGCCTTGAGAGAAGGTATCCAAGCTTTGACGGATTAAATCTTACCTGGGAGACTTTGGAAGGACTGGTAAAACATAACGGTCCACTTGGAAACGTTGGGGAAAATAAAATAGTAAGTAGCGAAGTTATGCAGTTTAGCCAAGAATTTGATTTAGAGTTAGATACCTATGCAGGAATTGAGGCACAGATTGCAGCAATTTCAGATGATATTGCTTATAATAATCATGATTTGGATGATGGTCTCAGAGCGGGACTCTTTAGTGTTAGAGATTTAAATGTTTTGCCCGAAGTTGGGAAAATATTTTCTGAAACTTTTAGTGAATTACCAGATGTTGAAGAATCAATCGTGGTTCATGAGAGTATTAGGAGACTGATAGGTAATATGATAACTGATTGCTTAATTGAAACTAAAAGAAGATTAAGAGAGTTTAAACCAAATAGTGCAAAAGATGTTAGAGATATGGGAACACCTATCGTAGGTTTTTCAGGCACAATGTTAAAAGTGGAGCAATCCCTAAAAGAGTTTTTGGGTAAGCACATGTATCGTCATGATAGAGTAACGAATATGACCAACAGGGCAAAAAAAGTTGTAGAAGAATTATTTATTACATTCTTTGAGAACCCGGACCTGTTGCCAATTGAATGGCAACGAAGAGGTGGGGGCGGAGGTGAAGATAAGATTGCTAGATCGGTTGCGGATTATATCGCTGGTATGACTGACCGTTTTGCTTTAGATGAACATTCAAGATTAGATACAGGTTAATATTTGTTGTGAATTATTTTAAGTTCTTTGAGGATTTTATTGTAAAAGCTGTAGAAAAATTAGCCCAAGATAGTGGGGTTTTATTAGACCTTGCTAATCACAGTTTTTCCGTTGAAAGACCAAAAGACCAAAAACATGGCGATATTTCGACAAATGTTGCGATGATACTATCTAAGCAATTTAAGATGAAGCCGTTCGATTTTGCTGAACTTATTGTCCCTGAGCTCATTTCATCTGAGTATATATTGGAAGCTAATTTAGCTGGGCCAGGGTTCATAAATATACAAATTTCGACAGAGTTTTGGAAAGACAGACTAAGAGATATCTTATTAGTGAATAATAAGTTTGGTGAATCAAACATTGGCACTGGGAAAAAAATAAATGTTGAGTATGTGTCAGCTAATCCGACAGGTCCAATGCATGTGGGGCACGGCAGGGGTGCGGTTGTGGGAGATGTGCTGTCAAAAGTGCTAGAAAAAGTTGGTTTTGAGGTCACAAGGGAATATTACGTTAATGATGCAGGTAATCAGGTGAATATTCTCGCGCATTCACTTTATTTTAGATACTGCGAGCTAAATGGAAAGAATATGGGTGATATACCAGATGAGTACTATCAAGGGTCTTACCTAGCAGATTTAGCTGAAGAATTGCAAAAAAGAGATGGAAATAGATGGCTGGACTTAACAGCGGAGGAGTGGTTGCCGCCTATTCAGGAGTTTGCCATCCAAAGTATGATGCATTTAATTTCAAAAGACCTAGATTCCCTAGGTGTTTTTCCAGATGTGTTTCGGTCAGAAAAAGAAATTGTACGAACTGGAATGGTTAATGGGGTTCTCTCAACCCTTAATGATCAAAACCTTATTTACGAGGGCACTTTGGATCCTCCGAAGGGCAGGGAAACACAAGATTGGGAGAGTAAAACACAAACCTTATTTCGATCAACAAAATATGGAGATGATATAGATAGACCAATAAAAAAATCTGATGGGAGTTGGACATATTTTGCCTCAGATATGGCTTACCATTTGGATAAGTACCAGAGGGGTTTTAACCGCATGATAAATATTTGGGGTTTTGACCATGGTGGTTATGTTAAACGAATGACATCTGCTGTGAGTGCACTAACACAGGGTGAAGCCATTTTAGACGTGAAATTGTGCCAGTTAGTAAGTTTGATCAGGGATGGTCAACAAATAAAAATGTCAAAACGCTCCGGAACATTTTTGACACTAGGGGAGGTTATTGGAGAAGTTGGAAGGGACGCTTTTAGATTCTTTATGCTAACACGTAAAAATGATGCACCTCTAGAGTTTGATCTAACAAAAGTAGTTGAGGAGAGTAAAGATAATCCAGTCTATTATGTTCAATATTCCCACGCTCGGGGCAAATCTGTATTGAGGCGGGCTTCCGAAGTTTTTGATGACACAAAACTTACCCCCGAGGCGTTAGCGGAAGCAGAGTTAGGTCTATTAGATGATCCGTTAGAGATTAATTTAATTAAGATTATGGCTAGTTGGCCGAGAGTTTTGGAAGACACCGCTAACTCTCATGAGCCTCATCGTATAGCTTATTTTTTGATTGATATGGCATCAGCTTTTCATAATCTTTGGACGAAAGGTGCAAAGCAAGCAGCTCAATTGAGGTTTATATCTATTGAAGATGAGAAATTAACTATGGCTAGGTTGGCTATGGTTCAATCTTACCTTATTGTTGTGGCCTCTGGACTTGAGGTTATGGGAATTACTCCAATTAATGAAATGAGATAAAATTTAGTAGTCAAATAATTTGTTAGGGATTTATCATTGGTTATAGATAATACCGTACAGTCTTCCGGTCAGGCGCAGGTGCCAGGATCAACAAAAAAAGTTCCTAGAGTTCTAAAACGGCGTCGAGCCCAACCTTTACTAATTTTTTGTAGTTTTATTTTTGTTCCTGTTTTAGCGATTATTTTTCTTTGGTGGTATAGCTGGTCAGACGAAGAATATATGGTGCCATTGATTAAGGCACCGAAGGACCCTTATAAAGTTAGGCCAGAGATCCCAGGGGGCATGAAGATTTTGAATAAAGATATGGATATTTATAATGTATTAGAAAATCGACCAGAGAAGCCATCAACAGAGAGATTATTGGCGGCTCCAAAAGACATCACATCTTTGACCAAACCAAAACTAAATATAAAAAACCAAAAGGAAATAGCGCCGAGTCTAGGAAAGCTAGAGGAAATACTTAATGAAAGAAATACACTGGAAAAAACTTCTAAGAACAAAGTCAAAATAATTAATAATGAGAATAAAAATAATTCAGGTAAATCACAGAAAATTAGCGATTTAGGACTAAAAAATAATTTTCGAACCGTCCAAAAAAACACAAGTTCTGTTGAGAAGAAATCAGACAAAGGAATCGATTTAGTCACAAATAAGGAGGTCGCTAAACTTGATAATCTTGGGAACCAAATATTTAGAGTACAACTATTATCAGTTAGAAGAAAAGAATCGGCGGAGACAGAGTGGAAGCGGTTATCAAAACGGTACCCCAAAATATTATCAGGTCTTGAGTCTTATATTGTGCGTGCTGATTTGGGTGCTCGGGGAATTTATTACAGGCTTCAAGTGGGATCATTTAAAGATAAAGCCATAGCAACAAAAGTATGCGCAGGACTTTCTCAAGTAAAAATATCATGTTTCGTAAAAAAGCAGGATAACTGATCTGATGACAGTTCGACCGCTAGCTGTAATTGTTGGTTGCAAGAGCTTCGATTTCAGCGATAGCGAAGTAGAGTTTTTTACCAAATATAATCCATTTGGATTAATACTTTTTGAGAGAAATTGCAGAGACCAAAAGCAAATTAGTGCTTTAACTCATAGGTTTAGGAGTTTGGTTAATCGCCGAGACGCACCAGTTTTAATTGATCAAGAGGGTGGGCGTGTGGCTAGACTGCGTCCTCCTAACTGGAGGAGTATGCCACCAGCCATGGTCTTTGGTCAGCTTTTTGGTAAAAATATAAAGGTGGCAGAGGCCGCCATTAAACTCAACTATCGCCTAATTGCTGAAGATCTTCGTCTATGTGGTATAAACATAAATTGTGCTCCTGTTTTAGATTTACCGATACCTGGTGCTGATGATGTAATAGGTGATAGGGCCTTAGGATCTGATGCTGCCCAGGTTGTATTATTAGGATTGGCTTCCTGTGGCGGACTAGCTTCGGGAGGGGTTTTGCCTATTATAAAACATATTCCTGGACATGGGAGAGCTCTATCGGATAGTCATAAATCTTTACCCGTAGTATCAGCTTCATTGAAAGAGTTACAACAAACGGATTTCAAAGTATTTAAGAATTTGGGTCATCAGCCGATCGCTATGACCGCTCACATAATTTTTACCTCCATTGACGATGTTTATCCCGCTACAGTTTCAAGCAAAGTAATAAAAGGTATAGTCAGGGAATACATTAACTTCACTGGTCTTTTAATTTCAGATGATATTTCAGATAATATGGCGGCGCTGAAGGGAGGGGTCGCTGAAAGAGCTGAAGCAGCTCTTTCAGCTGGTTGTGATGTAGTCCTTCACTGTAATGGAAATATAAAAGATATCCCTGATTTAATTTCTGGGGCCAGAGAGATGTCTGATATTTCCCTTGACCGTTGGTCTCGCGCATTAAAAACCTTAAATCCGGTGACACCAATTAATACTGAGTTGTTAGCTGACGAATTAAATTCTCTAATAGAGGGCGTTGAAAATATTAATTAGCTCAGATATTAATTTTTACGCGATTCTCGTGTTTCAGAGAATTCTATAACAAAAACCCAGCAGCAACAATTCTATATTCGGTAAGATATTTTCATGATGTTTTAGTTTTTCTATATTTTTCAATTACTTAAATTCAATTTTAAACGCTAAATTTCTCTCGGATAAAAAGATAATATTTTCAGTGTTTTAACACTCTGAAACGTTACAATTATCGCGAGTCCAGATATTAAATATTGAGTTTTAGTTAAACTATTGTTTGAAAAGTTTTTGGAAAATTAACATTTGAGTAAGAACGAAAAATTAATAGCTAGTATCACTAGCTTCGAGGGCGACAATGAAGAAAGGGAAAATTCCCAACAACTCTTGCTAGATCTTGGAGGTTTTGAGGGCCCTATTGATGCATTGCTGGAGTTGGCTAAACAACAAAAGGTTGACCTAATTCAGATCTCGATTTTGGAATTAGCAGACCAATATCTTCTTTGGGTTAGAAAGTTAAGTCTAGCAAATGTCGAGCTAGCTGCAGATTATCTGGTTATGGCTGCGTGGCTGGCATTTATGAAGTCTAGGTTGCTACTTCCAGAGACTGACGGCGAAGAGGAGCCTACAGGAGAAGAGATGGCATCAGCTCTTCGTTTCCAATTAAAACGGCTGGAGAAAATCAGGTCGCTTGGTTTTTCTTTGTTTGATAGATTTCAATTAGGGCAAGACTTTTTTTTTCGCGGAGACCCGGAGGATTTTGGTTATTTGAATAATACTACTTATGATATAGAACTAAATGATTTAATTTTAGCTTATGGGGAATATAGTGAGAGAAGGGACATCCAGGTACTTAGGATACAACCCTCTGATCTTTACTCCACACAGGATGCAATTGGATGGTTTTCGAGGGCCTTGGTGGGAAATTCCTCGGGCTGGGAAAATTTTCATGGTTTTTTACCTACTGACAAAAGAAGTGGTATAATAGGAAAGTCTATGCTGGCGTCAGCCATGACGGCAATGCTTCAATTAACTAAAGATGGCAAGATTGATATTCAACAAAGGCAAAATTTCAGCGACATTTACATAAGACCTTCTGATACTAAATAATTTGTTTAGGTAATAGATAATATGGATAAGAATTTAAGACTATTAGAGGCATTATTATTCGCTTCACAAAAACCAATATCTGAAAAACAATTAGTTGAACGCCTTCCT
>CETB01054265.1_pt1 | contig 18193 bp, 5 predicted proteins | sample 356381 | NCBI WGS metagenome assembly CETB01 (sample SAMEA2622545, study PRJEB7988) | marine metagenome | biome: marine biome (ENVO:00000447); feature: deep chlorophyll maximum layer (ENVO:xxxxxxxx); material: "saline water (ENVO:00002010), including plankton (ENVO:xxxxxxxx)" | depth 155 m | reverse complement strand
GATTTACTGGTTATTTCCGCACCCATAATCGGCACTTCTGGAGGCCGATAAGAATGCCTCTTGCATTATCATCCGAGTGTTTCCTCTCGCGTGCGTGTAACAAGAATAAGAGAGAAAGAAGGTTTGACCAGACCCGTCAGGACTCCCTAATGGGAGCCCCGAACGGGCCGGTTATGTCTCGAGGATCAGTCCTCGTCTTCGTCATCGAAGGCTTCGTCGACTGCCTCGTCGAGCTCATCGTCATCCATGAACTCCTCAGTGAAGTCAGCATCCTCGTCGAAGTCATCTTCGTCTTCGCCACCCATGCCGCGCCTTGCGATAACAATCATTCCAATGATTGCGAGTAGAGCAGCGATGAACGGTGCAGGCTCGGCCTGGAAGTCGTCCATGAAGCCAAGAGGCTCTCCGTTGTCTCCTAGGCCGTCGCCGTTGGCGTCGTGCCACTCAGTTGGATCGTATGGGAAAGTATCCTCGCACAGGGAATCTGTGCAGACAGGGTTCTCCGGATCTGCTGGGTTAGGGAAGCCGTCGTTATCCCAGTCTGGGTCGATTGCATCACACACTAGGTCTCCGACAGTGCCTGTGTCGTCATCTGTACCCCAGATTCCATCCTCGCCTGCAGTAGCGTCAACGCCTGGGTCATTGTCCCTTGGCATGACATTCGCATTCATCGAGTCACCATAGCCGCCTGCGGCAGCGCAGATTGCCTCAGTGACATCTAGCCAGCCATCGCCGTCATCGTCGTTGTCAGCGTTGTCACCGTAGCCGTCGCCATCTAGGTCGTTCTGCTCTGCAGGGTTCATTGGGAAGTCATCATCGATATCCAATGTACCGTCGTTGTCGTCATCTGGGTCAACGATGTCGCACTGCTTGTCGCGGTCGTTGTCATCTGGTACCGAGAAGGTGTCCATTGGATCTGTGCCACAGTTAGGCTCCTCAGAATCTAGCCAGCCATCATTGTCGTCATCGGTATCGGAGAAGTCTCCAATTCCGTCTCCATCGAAATCGGCGTACTCAGTGGCATCGAACGGGAAGGCGTCATCGGTGTCAGGTGTACCGTCACCGTCGTCATCAGTGTCGACCTTGTCGCACAAACCATCGCCATCGTAGTCATCTGGTACCGAGTCTGCATCCAGTGAATCTGAACCACAAGCTGCTTCCTCTGCATCAGTCCATGCATCGCCATCGTCGTTGAGATCGCCATTGTCCCCTACTCCATCACCGTCTGTATCTACAGTCTCATATGGGTCATATGGGAAGGCATCGTCAACATCGAGCACTAGGTCGTTGTCGTCGTCAGTGTCTGCATTGTCACCAATTCCGTCGCCGTCGAAGTCAGACCACTCATCTGGGTCGGTTGGGAAGGCATCGACATCGTTGTCGTAGCCATCACCGTCGACATCGTCATCGATAGCGTCACAGATACCGTCCAAGTCACTGTCTACTGGTATGTCAGTAACTTCGGTAGGGCTTGACTGGCACTCGATCTCGACTGCGTCAGAGTAGCCGTCGTTGTCATCGTCCTCGTCAGCGTTGTCGCCAACACCGTCGTTGTCGTTGTCGGCCCACTCGCTCGCGTTATATGGGAACCTGTCATCATTGTCGAAGTAGCCGTCGTTGTCATCGTCTGAATCGAGTACATCACAGATAGTATCGTTGTCAAAGTCTTCAGGGAAGGAGGAGCCATCCATTGGATCTGTCAGACAATCTACTTCGTCGGTGTTGTTCCAACCATCATTGTCCAAATCCCAATCGGAGTTGTCCCCTATTCCGTCGCCGTCAGAGTCCGTACTCTCATTGGCATCTTCTGGGAACGCATCTTCAGAGTCAATAACTCCATCACCATCCGTATCGGTATCTAGCAAGTCACAGATACCGTCAGCGTCGGTGTCCTGTGGTACGCTCGTATTGTCGAATGGATCGGTTCCACAGAGGTTCTCCATGGAGTCATACCAGCCATCGCCATCAGCGTCTAGCGAGTAGAACGAGATGGTGACATTGTAGTCCTGGCCCTCGTTACCGACGAACGCACCGCCCCAGTTTCTAACTCCAATCATATTCAGAGCATCACCGTAGTATCCGCCGGTTGTGCTAGAGTTCCAACAAATTGTGCTAGAGGAATAGATCGGTTGACCGTAGGCGATGTTACCAGTTCCGGTACCAAAGATATCCAAGATGATCCACACGTTGTATCCGCCAGTGTAGTATTGGATACCCTCGTGACTCACGCACACCTCGTATCCGAAGTTAGCTGGTACATCGAAGGTGTATCTGTCAGTGGTATCTACAGAGCCGTGATTCCAACCGGAGAACTCCAGGGTATCGTTGGCAGTCCAGTTGTTGTAATTGTCAACATGAACGGCATCAGATGGGCCTGCACCTGCATCCACACCTGATCCTGCATCGTCTTGTACACCGCCGGGCAGCTCAGAGAGGTCTCTGAACTGCAAATCCAGTGTGTAGGTAATCATTGATGCGCCATAGGTGTATATTCCGATGGTCAACCAACCGCCCTGTGTTACCCACAGACCAGAGATTCCAGAAGTTGAGCCTGCATTGCTACTCTGCTGAGAAACGAAGTATGCAGGGTTAGATGGATAGCCGCAAGGAAGAGTCTGGATTTGACACTTGTACATGTATGTGTAGATGTACTGTCCGTCGGACTCCCAAGAGACATTCATCATCAGATACTTTCCAGATGGGACTAGGATGTTGTAGTAATCGCGTGGATCCCAGTTTTCATCTAACCAACCAGTACAGGTACCAGCAGTATCATTCGCATCGCCATTGGCATCAATCTGTGTGCTGTCGTTCAGCCAAGTGTTTCCACCTGGGTGGGAGTAGATATTGTCAGAAGCATCGATACCAGTACCGCAATCATTGTGCGGTGCGCCTGGTTCGTTATCGGGAGTAATCATTGTCATATCAACAGAATATTCTCCACCTCCGACAGTTTGGTAGATACGGATGTACATATCCTGTCCAGAATAAGAGTAGTCAATAGAGCAAGTCAGCCAACCCTGGGTGTTGCTGGTTGATACATAACATGCCGAGTAGAGATACCCAGTTGCACTTGGATAGTAGATGCCCAAGTACAGCCAATTTTCTTCTGGGAAAGTCAGGTTGATCATCAATGCGTAGTTGTTAGGGACATAGACCTTGTAGTAATCATACCTGTCCCAACTGTCGTGTGCCCAGCCAGTAAATGTCTGGTTCATCGAGTTGATTGTCGGAGCATCGGTACCATAGAAAGAGTCGCCTCCATCTTGGCCGGTACCGGCGTCGTTCGGGCTAGAGCTCTGAGTTGGCTCAACTGACTGATTGTATATCGAATACTGAACCGTATAGTTGAGTTCAAAATCATCAGCTATATCGTATGCTCTGACATAAATTACTACCTGAGAAGGTGAGCTCAGTTGGTAATTCCAAGTGTACGAGTTGTTTGTCGACAGAGCATGAGGATTCCTGTAGTACGAAGTACTGCCCATGATATAAGAGCCGGAAGATGTGTACATGTACATCCACAAACGGTTATCTCCTGAAGCGATAGTGGAACCTGTTCCACCTCCGTCTTGTTCACCCCAATCTAGACGGGCCCACGCACCGTGGTACGCAGGGACATCTAGCAAGTAGTAGTCGTAATCATCGTAGCCTTCGCAAATCATTCCGGTAAGAGTGCCCTGCATTCCATTGGATGATACATTAGTGGCTTCCGTTAGAGAGTCTCCAGCGTCATCACCAGAGCCACCATCATTCTGGACCCAGCAAGGTGGGTTAACAGATGGTGTGATCTGCATCCATAGGAGATATCCTGCGGATGGGTCAACGCTTCCCCAGTACCAGTACTCGACCTTGATGAACACAGTTGTGTTGGTCACAGAGCCGCCCAAATCAATGAACTCGGGTTGATCGTACCAAGAATATGCAAGAAGGCCAGTTAGGTCAGCGTTCTGATAGATGTAAATGTCCAAGTCAGCATTTGCATCCCAATCTAGAGTGATGTTAGCCGCATATCCATCAGGAATAGTCATCGCCCAGACATCGGAGGTGTCAGAGGAACTGACAAATCCAGATTTCTTATCTTCAGTATCGAAGGCATCTGCAGTCAGCATCCCTGTAAACGAACCTAAGGATTCTGCCACGGTTAGCAATATACCTCCATCACCATAGCTGTCTGTAGCACTGAGTGTCCATGTTCCAGTACCCGAATATGCTCCAAGACTACCTGAGGAGTAACCGGCTAGAGAACCAACACCCCAAGAGTAAGAAGTTCCATTAGGAGCGGTCAGAGACACTGCGGTCTCGTAAGGGCACCAATAGTCGCACTCGTAATCCAGTCCAATTTCTTGGCCTGCTGCAAGAGTGAAGGTGTCGGAGATGGAAGACCATGAAGTCCCGCTAGGGCTGCCACCGCTACCCCAGTACCATCCGCCACCAATCTGAGTAAGAGGTGCTCCAGTAAGTGGTGTTGTTTGATCTCCAGGCTTTCCTGCATCACCAGGCCATACACTGATTTCCAATTGGTAATCAGTGTATGTGTTCTGATAACACCTATAGCACCACACATTGAGCATGAAAGTATCACCAGCAAGATCGTGTGGAGTTTCGGTGTATGTCGAATATGAGGAAGAGGCCTTGTAACAGTAGCCAGTTCCTGTGCTTGGATTGCCCTCATACATCTCGTAGTTCTCACTGGTCGTCTTCAACTCACCAGCGTTACTGTAGCGGCAATATGCCCAAGCCCCGCCGAATGACGAAGTTGCCGAAGTAGAGTAACCTGACATGGAAGTAGGCCCTACGCTGAGGTAGTAAGCATAAGTCTCAGAATAGATGTAGGAACCTGCCCCAGAGTGATTCCAAGTCAAAGTCGCAGTGAATCCGTATCCCGGAGGGACATCCACGACGAACATGTCATTGTTGGCGTCACTTGTGGTAGAGTAACCTGTAGCTGAATGGCTACCGAAATAGACATTGGTCTCATTATTGCCATCAAAGTCAAAATCTGAAGTCAGATTGTGTGCTGTGGCATAGGTATTACCAGCATCTGAGCCTCTACATGCATCATGACCCGTGCAGGATCCACCATTGATGGTACCCTCCATCTTTACCTGAGTATCGCGTAACTCTGGCGGTTCGGTTGGAGCATCAAGCAGGGGAACTGCAGTCATGGTAATCATTAGCAAAGCTAGACAGATTGAACGTGGGGCATTCTCATTCATGGGTGTCACTAACGTGCATCAGGCAATGTAAATGATATAATCATGCCGCTACATGCTCACTACACCCCCTAAAGGGGTGAAATACTGAAAATCTACTCTTACGGCATCCAAATGTCCAGTTCTGTCCGATAATCACTGTATTATCAGAAATGGCATGCTACGGATATTGTCGAAATATTGTTTCAATTTTCTCTAACCCAACTATCGTCGTCCTGTCGCACCCAAACTCCACAGTCTTCTCCTTCATACCTCATGGGTTCTGTTTCCACATAATCACCACCATCTGGGAGGTCTTCCCAACTGTTTACTCTCTCAGGCTCTGCAGCTAGAACCGATGCCATATCCTCGAAACCTGGCGGAGGAGGTGGTCTCATCTTCGGAGGAGAGGGTGGAACAGAGTCAGAGTCTTGCTCTGGCTCTAATTCGGGCTGTGGCGGCATCTCAGGTGGCATTGGAGGCTTTTCAGGCGGAGAAGGTGGCGTCTTTGGCATCTCAGGTGGCCTTTCTGGTGGATCCGGGGCGACTGGTGCCTCTGGTTCTTCAGTAAACTGTTTGTTAGTAGACTCGTCATCATCCCAAACCTGCTCGGTTCCATCTGTTACGATAATCGCTCCTTCTTGCTTTCGACTCAATGTGAATGCTACAGACCCACCGATGGCACCTAGAATTGCAAGTATTGCAAGTGCGGTGAGCATAGGGTTGAGTTTCATGTGATCTACAATTGTCAATGGATGAGCATTGTCTCCTAATCCATCTGAGTTTCGATCCTCCCACTCAGTTCCGTCCAATGGGAAGACATCAGCTAAGTCGCTGACTCCGTCGTTATCGTCATCTGCATCGACCACATCACATGATCCGTCTCCATCCGTATCAAGTGGAACAGAATTAGCTGAAAGTGGCATTGTCTGACAGATTGTTTCTACAGCATCAGGCCATTCATCTCCGTCGTCGTCAGAATCTGAATTGTCGCCCACTCCGTCCCCGTCTGTATCTACGGACTCACTGGAATCGAATGGGAAATCATCGTCGATATCCGGCGTCATGTCATTGTCATCATCCGGGTCGAGAGGGTCACAAATTCTGTCGCCATCCCAGTCATCGGGTATTGAATTGGCATCTCGAGGATCTGAACCACAATTGGGCTCCTCTAGATCCGACCAACTGTCTCCATCATCGTCGGTATCAGCATTGTCGCCGATGCCATCTAGATCCAGATCCTCCCATTCTGTGGCATCGAACTGGAACATATCGAGTGTATCGTCCACTCCGTCACCATCGTCATCTGGATCTACTCTGTCGCAAATCTGGTCTGAATCGAAATCATCAGGTACTGAGAAAGAGGAAAATGGGTCGGTCTGACAGTCTGCCTCATCAGTATCAGGCCAGCCATCGTTATCATCGTCTAGGTCGGCATTATCTCCCACTCCATCAGCATCATTATCATCCCACTCAGTAGCGTCCAGAGGGAATGCATCAGAAGTATCGATTACGAAGTCACCGTCGTCGTCTTGATCTTGGTTATTACCAAATCCATCTCCATCAGTATCAACCCACTCGTTTGCGTCTAGTGGGAAAGCATCATTGATGTCTGCGAAACCATCGTTATCATCATCGCCATCCACAGCATTGCACGAGCCATCTTGATCAGTATCAAGTGGTATAGAACCCGAATCTAGTGGATCTGATCCACAAACCCCTTCAGTGGCGTCTGTGAATCCATCTCCGTCATCATCTAAATCGGCATTGTCACCTGTTCCATCGCCATCGGTATCCATCCATTCCTCGTCGTCTAGTGGGAATGCATCAGAGGTATCGGGATATCCGTCATCATCATCATCCGTGTCAACTATGTCACAAGTTCCATCAGAATCGGTATCTAGGGGTTGGCTGTTGTAGTCCAACGAGTCAGTTCCACATTGATATTCGTCGGAATCCGTCCAACCGTCATTATCGTCGTCTTCATCTGAGTTATCTCCTACTCCGTCGCCATCCGTATCATCCCATTCGGCGTTATCAAGTGGGAATGAATCGTTGGCATCGTCGTAGCCATCATTATCGTCATCATCATCCAAGATATCACAGATACCATCAGCATCCGTGTCTTGGGGTACACTCGAGGCGTCATCTGGATCGGAGCCACATGCGACCTCATCCTCATCATAGAATCCATCGCCATCGGCATCAAGCGTGAAAATCCAAATGGTCATGTTATAGTCTCCTTCGCCAGAAGAAGCGTAAACCTCGATGATTACACTATCACCACCAACATAGTATCCTGAGCCATTTGTGGTAACTTCCTCTGGGCTAGAGAACCAGGACGAAGATGAGTCGATGATATTGATCTGCATATCAGCCATCGCTAAATCGAAGTTAGCATCCGAAGTATCGAAGGAAAGAGATACCGTAATTCCATGATCAACTGGGATTGATGTAGAGTATTCATCTACAGCGTCTGCACTAGATGATGCCCAGCCAGTGAAGTCATTCTGGCCGACATATGTGACGATGTTCGTTGGATTGTTGTAGTCGTCAGAGGCATCATCACCTGTCCCCGCATCATCCTGATTGTATACAGGAGATGAAGAAATATTTGAGAAATTCAAAGTGAGAGTGTAATTGTCACTTCCTGACCAAGCGCGTACCATAAGCGTGACATTAGTTCCTCCGATTGCTGCGTTTCCACTACTGACATTCTCTGGGTTGTCCCAGTAGCTGTAGTCGATGTAGGAGCCGTTCTCATCGAACAGGTGCAAGTCGAGATCAACGCTCGATGTATTCCAGGAAAGACTGGCGTTTATCGAATGGAATGCAGGCATCGAGATAGCATACCAATCATACTCGTCGGCCGAGTTGTCTACAAAGCCGTAGTATGTCGCATTCGTCGCGTTCAGAAATGTTGGAGTAGCTTGTACATCCGATGCATCTCCGCCAGTATTCGCATCGTTCTGGGTAGAGTTTCCTCCTCCGCCTCCACCTCCGCCAGAAGAGTTGGTGGAGAATATCCAGATTTGCATTGTGTACTGTCCAGAGCCGGAGTATCTGTCAACCCAGATGTATACTGTGTTACCACCAACGCTCGTGCCATTAGAGGTTACTGCATCAGTAGTGCCGGTACTTACGCTAGTGTCTATGTAGCCCCCTCCGGAGTTCAATAGAGCAAGATCAAAATCTGTAGAACTGGGATAGTCAATCTGTACGGCTATTCCAGTATTGTTTGACATATTGACTCCGTAGTAGTCTTCATCATCGCCTGTACCATTTGCACTGAATGTTAGGTTCCCGTAGTATGTTGCATCGGTGGCCGGCAGCCATACTGCTGTTGAGGTGGTTCCTCCTGCATCTCCTCCTGATCCTGCATCGTTTGCTAGAACAACTCCAGACAGGCAAGAGACCAAGATCAGGGCTGTTATCGTAGATGCAGTGTGGCGGGTGGTCATGCCCTTAGGGGCATGCGCATAGGCTTGAACTTTCGCACGAAGCGTTAGTGTGAAAAATGCACCTTTTCAGTACCCTTTTTGGTCAATATTCGTAAAATCCTTGACCGCTCTTCCGGCCGAGCTTTCCTTGCTCTACCATCTCAATTAACAGTGGCGCAGGAGCGTATTTGTCGTCGCCCATTCCCTCGTGCAGGACATTCATAATATGGAGGACTGTGTCCAAGCCAATTAGATCCGATAGAGCGAGTGGTCCTATCGGGTGGTTCATCCCGAGTTTCATGATTCCATCAATCGCCTCTGGCTCAGCCACGCCCTCTTGTAGAGTCAGTATTGCCTCATTTAGCATCGGGCAAAGAATTCTGTTGCTTACAAAGCCAGGAGAGTCGTTGCATGAGAGTGCGACCTTGCCCATCCTTTCCGCGGCCTCGACAACTGCGGAGTTAACCTCATTGGAAGTCTGTGAACCGTTTATGATTTCAACGAGTTTCATTATTGGAACTGGATTCATGAAATGCATTCCAATGACCTTGCTCGGCCTATTTGTTGCAGCGGCAATCTCATCGATGCTGATGCTAGAAGTGTTACTAGCAAGAATTGTACTATCTTTGCAGATTCCATCCAACTCAGAGAAGGTTGAGAATTTCAGATTGGGGATTTCTGGAATTGCTTCTATCACCAAGTCGCATTGAGACGCTGCCTCCTTGCTTGTAGATGTACTCACAAGTGCGAGAGCGGAATCCGCGTCTTCCTGACTCATCCTATCCTTGGAAACTAGCTTGGATAGAGAAAACTCAATCGAAGACATACCTCTGTCCACATATGATTGTTCGATGTCGATCATCATTACCTGGTAGCCAGCGCATGCTGCTACCTGTGCTATACCATTGCCCATCTGTCCGGCTCCGATGACGCCTATGCTAGTGATTTCCATGTATCTTCGAAAGGGAGTAGGGGCATGAGCCTTACTCAGTGGAATCGTCATTGGTTGAGTCATTGCTTACTGTCGATTCTACTTCTGACATAATCTCGTCAATATTGGGTCCGTGTTTGAGCAGCCTATCTCTTGTTGCGTTTCGGTTGCGCAATGCCATTGTGGGCACCAAGACAAGTAGAATCATCGCCAAGCCTGCTAAGGAAAACCACCACAGCATCGGCCCGGAGGCCCTAGCGTCATCCAGAGCCCAGTCAAACCACTCCTGCTCAAGAACCTCAATTGAGGCAGAGTTCTCATTGTTCGCTCCGTCTGATGAAAGTGCATTGATGATGTGTTTCCCGGGAACTTCAGGAATACCTATTCTGACTTCGAATAGACCGCTTTCTTCACAGAAGAAATCTACCGATTCGGTTTCGGACCAAACCATCACAGAGGCCCCTATCTCACAAGTTCCCATGACTACTCTTTGAGTCTCAAGAGGAGATGTCCTATTCACCTTCTCTTCCATGGTTAAGGCGGGAGGAATAGTGTCTCTTACTATCGAAAGAGTGTAGTTGTCGTAGTGATCTAGTGCCTCGATTTCAATCAGGAATTGGTTGTCTCCTTCCTCCAATTCCAAAGGCAGAGTAATTACTGCGGCGCCCGGTTCAATCAGACTTCGTTGATCAGAGCCGACTCTGCTCCACCAAATCTCTTGATCAGGTCCGCGTTGTAATATCGCCTCGACCATATCGATTGCCATCAATCCACCATCCCAGTCTGCTGAGACATGTGTTGAGTAGATTGACGGATCAAGCATCATCTCTCGGCATTGCTTGAATCTGTTATTATTCTCTTGTGACTTGGTCCCATCCACGGCTTCCATGCATACCGTATGCATTCCCGTATGGTTGAGTTCAAATAGCGCTCCCCCTGTAACATCGGTACGCTCACTAATTGTTACACCATCTATTGTGAAGGTGGCGTGAACTTCTTCGGACGCAAGCCAGGAAAGGCCTTGTCTATGGTCGAAGAATGAGGTCTCTGTGCCTGGGTTGATTGACCACTCAACTATTGGGGCAGTAGTATCTAGAGCGAATGCCCATGACTCTATTACTGAATTGTTGGCCCAGTCTCTTAACTCTAGAGTCATCAAATATTCTCCATCTGGAAGTTGTGATGTGTCAATGTTGTACTGAGCTGGTAGCGTAGATTGGCCAGGGTCATCCTCTAGCCTAGGTTGTGGAATCAACTGAGATGTTTCGCATTGTACTAGTTCATGTGGAGAGTTCAGCGCAGAGAGTTTGAAGCACCATTCTTGAATGTCTACTGGAATAATTGCAGTCACAGTTCCTTGGGTCAAGTTGACTGGATTTGCAATACTTTCTGAGTCGTAATGAAAACCTGCCTGGTCTGTGACATCGACTAGATTTGCAGAGGGAGTAGTAGGGTCAAAAACCACCGAGAATTCCCGTGTGAACGAGTTGCCTGCAGGATCTGTTACTACGATATCGAATACACTGCTCCCATGTACATAGTAGAATGTGGAGTCTTGGTTCTTCCTAGCTTCCGCTTCAGTAAGTTGTATCGTCACCTCTGCAACTCCGTTTTCGTCTAGTTCAACTGAATTACCCGAATGAGTAACGCTGGCATCGGGCTCAGAATGCAGCGTGTAGGTCAAACTCTGCTGGTTGGTAATCCAAGGTATGTCAGAGAGTGCTAGTGGTGGCGCCGTTACATCGTAGGAAACTGCGAGATGGGCGGATGCTGATCTATTCGCACGGTCACTCAAAGTTGCAGCATAGTGATGCCACTGCTCGACTTCGGGCAGTGTTGCATTAATCCAGACTTCCCTGAAACTCACATTGTCTGGAATTGCAAAGTGATTTCCGCTGTTCCAAAGTTCAGTCAGATTGTGATAAGATAGTTCGGTATCCAACGCTTCTACTAAGTCAGCATTGGGAATGCTAGTTTGGTTATTGGCGGCAATCCAATTTAGATCGTCAAGCCTGAATCCTATACCTGTATCCAAGGCATGAATTCGTATCGGAACTACTGTATTGGTTTGAGTCATATTCTCCGGCACTTCAAAAGAAATCTCTGGATCTAATTCTGCTAATTCGTAGATATAGGGCAGCCGTAGACTGATTCCTCCTTCGACTACAACTTCAACATGGCCTGTCCAGACTCCTGCGTGAGCTGGACGCTCATAGGCCAGATTGACTTGGAAAGCGGATGCTGGGACTTGTCCTGCTAGAGTTTCACTTCCATTGGGCCAAAGGGCCGCGATTTCACCAGGAGTCATGGTGAAATTATCCGTAATAGTTAGTTGGTCTCCTCCGATGACGTCGATGTCAATCCAAAACTGTACGGTCCCACTTGGCACCGACCAACCGTGTACGGCTACGGCGTAAAATCCGTCTTCGGGTGAAGTGATTGTGATGCTTTCGGACGATGACCCTGACCATGAACGCCCTACTTCTTCGTTAGAAGAGAAGCTACCGTCGCCGTTGGCATCTCTGAACAAATAGAGGTCCAGATCTGCATCGTCATGCGCATTCATCTTGATGTCGATTTCAGTTGAGTTCTCAATGGACATGTTGTGCCACCAAGATGCGGTCATCTTGTCTCCTGAGACATCCTGAAATGCCGTCTCGTTGTCATAATATGCTGGCTGGCTCCAGCCATAGGAAGAAACAGATTCGACATTCAGAGGGATAGTTGAAACGACATGGACAGCATCAACACCGCTGCCTTCGGACCAGTCTGTGACTAGTTTCTGGAATCCAGATTCCTCGGCCGCAAGATAACCTACTGAGACATTTAACGGGTTGTCGTTTGTAGGTACTCCGTGTAGAGCCGTATGTAGGACCAGTTGGTGTACACCTTGATTGGCAGGTACTGCGAACATCTCACGTGAGGTATCGGTGAAAGTACCCCAATTGTGTGACCCTCCTCCGGCGTGATTGTTTGTAGAGCGAGATTCAATGATGAAAGTAGAATCGCCATAAGAGTCGGGGTCGTCTTCTGCATAATAATGCGGAGTCTCTGTAAGCCACAGGACATCGATGTCGGTGTATGGATTATCATCCCAATCGACATCGAGAATTGCAGTACCTCCAGTATCCCACTCCTCGGGCCACTCAACTGTTAGGAATCGCCAGTCACCACTCTCTGCCCTCCAGTCCCATCGTGTGGCTCCGCTAATCCATGATTCGTCGTACAATGTCTGATTGGAGACATTTCCGTCCAATGGTTTGGCTTCTAGAGAGAATGGACCTATCCAAGGCACATTGGTGACTACGGGCAATGTCCAGTTTCTCTGAGGTATTGTTGTTGTCAGATTTCCTCCTTCGTCAATCTCGAATGATTCGATTAGCACGCCGTGCTGATGAAGTCCCGATTCTGCGTCTGTTGGGACTGAAACTGTCATTTGAGTAGATGTGGAGCCATTCGCAGGAATCACTGCAGTCGATGGAATCGTAATCCAGTCATTTCCTGCACTTCCGAATGCTGTCCAATCTACTTCTATTCTTACGGGATCATCTGAGACATGCCCATTGTAATTCCATACACCCAAGAAAAGTCCGTCTCTAGCATCTTCAAATGGCAATCCGACTCTGACTTCTGCATTGGGCCCGTTGCTCCACCAGTAAGTCACCTCCTCTAGTTCGTCCGACTCCGTCCAATCATCAGAGTCTACCATCGAATCGTTGTCAAAGTCCTCGACATAGATCCCATCTTCGTCTTCGTCAGTCCATCGGTAAATTTGCAGATATACTCGCTCCTCTGAAGCTCTATCTTGATTGCCATCGAATGCTGAATACTCTATGGTCGCCCTAGCTCTGAGTTGTATAGTATCCAAGGGCAGGTTATACTCCGTGCCATTTGAGATATGTAGTGGAATCAATAGGTCCGGCCTGTCTCCTTGATGGCCATCCCATGAGTCGTTTACTCCGTCTTCACTACCATTACCGAGACTTTCCCAAACATGAACAGTGTGCTCTAGTGGAGTAAATTCTGTTGGAGTGAATCTGAGTAATACATCTGTTTCTCCATAATTCTCGAACTCTAGTGCTACATCTTGAGATTCGCCCGGCCGCATAAGATTGATGTTGGCATCCCTATGCTTGCCTTGGAATGTTCCACTATTCCATTGGGCTGGACTTGTCCACCAAGTTCCATTTGCCCCATCTAGAGTAGCCGTGGCCCGTGAGGCATTAAACCAGCCACCGCCTTGTACGAATGGCTCGTAGCCTCTATCGTCAGAAGTAGACAGTACGAAGTCTCTGAATTCCTGTGAGCCAGGATAATCTCCGAGGTTTTCCTGCCAAGCCTCAGCCACCAGCGCCATCAGGCCGGCAGCGATAGGTGTAGCAAGGCTGGTTCCTCCCCATGTACTCCATGCCGAATTAGCATTGTTTCTAGAATTGAGAGGGATATCGCCTGTGGCTGACCAGCCGACAGAAACGATGTCTGGGTCCATCCTGCCAACCACATTCGGGCCACGATTCGACCATGGGGCGTTCTGTCCCCATGAATCGCTAGAACGGCTGCTGAATGCCCCCACCGAGAAGATTCCATGTGCCGCCCCCGGAACCTTGGCTGTACCGAAGCCATGCCCTCCGTTGCCTATGGCAACTGAGTATGAAGCATTGTCATTGTAGATACGAGTCAACCAATCTAGGTAAAGCGAGTAGCCGTCGGCTCCAGCTTCGTCTATCGAAGAGTAACCAAACGAGAACGAACCTATGTGAGGCTGGTCTCCTTGTGTGATTGTTACTCCGTCGTAGCCCTCGGCGATGAATCTCCAGCCGTCCAGTGAGTGCCCTCCCGAGTAATGGTTGCCAATAGAAGAAATAGTGGCGTTAGGCGCCATGCCCAGAACCTTTCCGTCACTAACTACACCCTGAGCTGCGATGGCGCTTGCACACAGTGTCCCATGACTACCTGACTCAAGCATGAATAGAGTTAGATTGCCTGCACCTGGGATTCTATTGTTGTAGCCATGGCGAGGAGCATATGTTTCAGAATAAGGAACACCGTTGGTCCCATCAGCCACCCAATAGACTAGGCCTGCGGAAATATCCCATAACCCGTCGTCATCGGTATCTAGCCCTGCAGTTTCCTCGCCCGGCCTCATAGGAACATCGTTTTGGAACTGGCCGTCTCGGTTGATATCCGGATAGACTGTCTCGTACAAGCCAGAAACCCTATCATCCACAACTAGGATTGGGACATCTCCTCCAGCCTTGTTACGAAGAGTTGAATCAGGGTGTTCTCCAAGGTGATATTCACCAGAGAGAGATGTGTTTACTCCAGTAATGTTGTAACCTGAGATATCGAGAATGCCGTCAGTATTGTTGTCGTAATCTATCGTAGAAGTGTCGGCATACCAAGTGGACCTAGATGGATATGCTTCACCATTCACCAACCAGTAATACATGCTGTTGTGATCGAACATCAAGGGCCAGCCGAAGTAAGGTGACTTGGAATCTGATACTCTGGCCTGAGTTCCGTTAAGATCAGGATGGGCAAAGTCGACTCCTGTATCTGCAACAGCCACGACCATGCCTTCTCCAGTATAGCCCCTCTCCCATGCACCAATTGCGCCGTGAATCTCACCACTTCTCACTGACTCTGGATTTAATCCGGGAGGCGTAGCGAATGGTTTCGTGTCGTAGGGCTCTGGTGAGTTCTGTGCATCCAGTATAGCGATTATCCCCGGCACACCCGGGAGTTTATGGAAAATCTCGGAGTCCATCCAGAATGTCCTGTGATTGACTCCCTCGACCGGATCTAGAGAGACGATTGATTCGCCAGAGTTGGCTGGCTTCTGTTCCTCAATAGCTCCGTGATTGTACTGCCATTGATTGAGTACTGATAGCGAGCGCGTAATCACAGTAACCCGAACATCTTCATTGCCCGAATCAATCCTGTCGAATAGGCTCGATTCTATCCAAGGAGAGTTCGGGGCCCCAATTGATTGATTGGAAAGTGAGTCGACTGGGACATAATCGTGATTGCCCGGACCCCCCATTTGTGGGTTGTCACCAACCACCAATGCAGAAGCCGGAGATGTCAACATCAGGATTGCCAACAGCAATGCCCATCGCTCACGCATGTAGCAAAGGGCACTCCGAGAACCTTTGATGCTGTCGCTTGCCTGTCCAGTCAATTCAATAGCATAGGTACTCCGCCATCTGCTCGAAGTCCCGTAGTGTAGTGGTCCATCATCTCGGGTTTTGGTCCCGGGGACCCTGGTTCGAATCCGGGCGGGACTACCACTAACTTTCGATAGGACCTGAATCATCCGACAGGTCTCGTGTGATGTTCTTCTGGTGGCTCTCAAGGGTGCCTCCGCCAATTTCGAGCAGCTTGGCATCTCTCCATAGCCTCTCGACGGTATACTCTCCCACGTAACCATATCCGCCCATTACTTGTATTGCCCTATCGGCGATGTTCTTGGCGGCGGTGGTTCCGAACAGTTTGACGCCGTCTGAATCTAGCCTGTTTCCGGACATAGACAAGTCAGTAGCGCGCGCGGTGTCGTAGACATATGCACGCATTGCTCTGTATTCGGCCCATGATTCGCCAATGTGCCTCTGTATTTGTCCAAATTCGCGAATCTTTCTGCCAAAGGCTTCTCTCTCGCCAGCGTACTGATTCATGGCTGCCAGACATCGCCTAGCGATGCCTAAACCCATAGCGGCTAGGCCAATCCTCTCTAATTCGAGGTTTCTCATCATATGAATCATCGACTCGCCCGGCCCTCCGACTACATTTGAGGCAGGGACTACGCAGTCATCGAACACTAGCTCTGCAGTATTACTGGCCCTCATGCCTAACTTGTCATCGATCTTCTGCCCTACAGAATAACCAGGCATGCCCTTCTCGACGATGAAGGTTGTCACCTCGGCCCTGCCCTTTGAGTCAATTCCTGTTCTAGCATAGAGCCACACGATGTCTGCAGGTGTGCCATCATCATCGACGGCTCCATTTGTAATCCACATCTTTCTGCCATTGATTTTCCATGAGCCGTCATCATTCTCGGTAGCAGTAGTCTCCATACCCAAGACATCTGTTCCGTATCCAGGCTCGCTCATGGCCATACATCCTATCCACTCGCCGCTGCATAATTTGGGCAAGATTCTGCTCTTCTGTTCCTCGCTACCATTGTGGGCAAGATTGTTTGCAAGCAATTGGTCATGAGCTAAGTATGCAAGACACAATCCGGGGTCAGAATAGGACAGTTCTTCGTTGATTATAGCAACAGCAGTCGCGTCCATCCCGGCCCCCCCATATTCCGGGGGAACTGAGATTCCCAGTATTCCTTGCTCCCCTAGTCGCCTGAACAAATTTGCATTGAACTTCTCATCCCTATCATACTCAAGAGCTTGGGGCTCTACTTCATCAGCAACGAAATTTCGCACCATCTGCCTGAGCATAGCGTGCTCGTCTGTTGGGTTGGCAAGGTCGAGGTCGCGCCAATCGTCCATGAACATCGCAAAGGATGCCTTCGTATGAGTGTTCGCAGCGCACGCCTACGGCGTGACTCTCCTACTATCCCGAGGGAATGGGATTGCCTCGCGGATGTGCTCAGCGCCTGCAAGCCATGTGCACACCCTGTCAACACCTAGTCCGAAGCCGCCATGAGGAACTCCTCCGTATCGTCGCACATCAACATAGAATTCGTAAGCCTCCATAGGAGCGTTTTCCTCTTTGATCCTCTCCAGAATCTCAGCCTCAGACCAAGTCCTCTCGCCGCCACCGATAATCTCGCCATATCCTTCGGGTGCCAACAGGTCGTGACACAATACATACTTCGAATCATCAGGGTCGGGACGGTGATAGAATGGCTTAGCGACTCGCGGATAATGAGTCAGGAAGTGAGGGACCTCGAAATCAGCAGTCAGAATCTTCTCCTTTGAATAATCTAGGTCTTGCCCCCACTCGACTTCCACGCCCTTTCCTTGAAGGATCTCAATGGCCTCATCATAGCGCATTCTAGGGTATTCGCTGTCTGCATAACTGGCGATAAGGTCCAGGTCTCTCTCTAGACTTGTGAGTTCATCTGATCTCTCATCGAGTAGCGTTCTAGCAATGTGCCGCACAACTCCTTCGCCATGTTCCATGACCTCAGAATTTGATGCCCATGCAATTTCCATCTCTGCGTGCCAAAACTCAGTCAGATGTCTCCGAGTGCGGCTCTTCTCAGCCCTGAATGAAGGTGCCATTGTGTAAAGCCGTTCTAGAGCAGGCATCGCTGCCTCGGCATAGAGTTGCCATGACTGTGTGAGGTAGGCCTTACGCCCAAAGTACGGGACTTCAAACAGAGTCGATCCTCCTTCGACTGCTCCTGCTACGAAATTCGGGGCTTGATACTCGATGAAATCACGATCCCGGAAGTAAGAATGGATTGCGCCAAAAACAGTTGAACGGAGTTTGAGCATCGTAGTCATTCTACCGGTGCGAAGATACAGGTGACGATGATCGAGTAGGAACTCAGTTTCTCCTCCATCGGACTCGGCCATGGCAGATTCTGTAATCGGGAATGGCCTGTCCGGATTTACTGGTCCAACAACTTCTCCCGAAGTGACTTGGATTTCATGTCCGTGCTCTCG